>Ga0209079_10000103_pt1 | contig 40969 bp, 26 predicted proteins | sample PPLLaktember2015_2_FD_187259 | JGI IMG/M metagenome (GOLD analysis project Ga0209079, IMG submission 187259) | Freshwater sediment microbial communities from Prairie Pothole Lake near Jamestown, North Dakota, USA - PPLs Lake P7 Core (6) Depth... | ecosystem: Environmental > Aquatic > Freshwater... | reverse complement strand
AGTAGTCCCACGGCTCCTTCGACTCCGCGGGCGACTTCACCTGCATCAGGTACATGTCGTGCACCATGCGGCCGTCGGCGCGGATCACGCCGTTCTTGGTGAACATGTCGTTGATCTTCGCTTTCTTGAGCTGCGCCATCACGGCATCGGCGTCGTCCGTCCCCGCCGCCTTCACCGCCTTCAGGTAGTTGCTGACGGCGGAGTAGTCGCCGGCCTGAAGCATCGAGGGCATGCGCTTCATCTTGTCGAAGAAGCGGCGGCCCCACTCGCGCGACTCGGGCGTCTGGTTCCAGTACCAGCCGGTCGTGAGGTACATGCCTTCGGTCGTCTTCAGGCCCAGGCTGTGGATGTCGTTGATGAACATCAGCAGGCCGGCGAGCTTCATGTTCTTCGTGATGCCGAACTCGTTGGCCGCCTTGATCGAGTTGATCGTATCGCCACCGGCGTTCGCGAGGCCCAGGATCTGCGCCTTGCTGCTCTGCGCCTGCAACAGGAACGACGAGAAGTCCGACGCGCTCAGCGGGTGGCGCACCGCGCCGACCACCGTGCCCCCGTTGGCCTTCACGACGTCGCCGGTGTCCTTTTCCAGCGAGTGGCCGAACGCGTAGTCGGCGGTGAGGAAGTACCAGCTCTTGCCGCCGCTCTTGACGACCGCGGCGCCGGTGCCGTTGGCGAGCGCGACCGTGTCGTACGCGTAGTGCACCGTGTACGGCGTGCAGTCCTCGTTCGTCAGGCGCGACGTGGCCGCGCCAACCGAGATGTACGGCCGCTTCTTCTCGGCGGCCACCTTGGCCGAAGCAAGCGCCGTCGACGAGTTGGTGCCGCCGATGATCACGTCCGCGCCGGCCTGGTCGATCCACTCGCGCACCTTCGACGAGGCGATGTCCGCCTTGTTCTGGTGGTCGGCGAAGACCAGCTCGATCTTCTTGCCCGGGAATTCCTTCTGCATGTCGGCGATCGCCATGCGGATCGCCTCGACGCCGCCCTGCCCGTCGATGTCCGAATACAGCGAGGACATGTCGGTGACGAAGCCGATCACGATCTTGTCGCCGGACAGCTTCTGCGCCTGCGCGCTGCCGACGCCGAATGCCAGGCCGCACGTGGCCAGGGCGGCGCAAATCTTGTTCAATTTCACAGTGTCTCCTCCTCTAGGGGAAGCGTTGGTGGGTCAGACTCCAAGGAGTTCGTGCAGCGTGGCTTCCTTCTCCCGCAGTTGAGCCGCGGCGAAGGTTTCGACGATGCGTCCGTGCTCCATGACATAGAAACGGTCGGCCAGAGGCGCCGCAAAGCGGAAGTTCTGTTCGACCATCACGACGGTGTAGCCCTTGGCCTTCAGCATCCGGATCATGTCGCCGAGCTTGGCGACGATGACGGGCGCGAGGCCTTCGGAGATCTCGTCCAGCAGCAGCAGGTGCGCCCCGGTGCGCAGGATCCGGGCCACCGCGAGCATCTGCTGCTCGCCGCCGGACAGCCGCGACCCCTGGCTCTTGGCCCGCTCCTTCAGGTTCGGGAACATCCCGTAGATCTCGTCGATGCTCATGCCGCCCTCGGCCGCGACGCGCGGCGGCAGCAGCAGGTTCTCCTCGCACGACAGGCTGGCGAAGATGCCGCGCTCCTCCGGGCAGTAGCCGATGCCGAGGTGGGCGATCCGATGCGTGGCCATGCCGATGGTCTCGGTGCCGTTCACCTCGATCGAGCCCCTGCGCGCGCCGGTCAGTCCCATGACCGCGCGCAGCGTCGTCGTTCGTCCCGCGCCGTTGCGACCGAGCAGCGTGACCACCTCGCCCTGGTCCACGTGCAGGTCGACGCCGTGCAGGATGTGCGATTCGCCGTACCAGGCGTGCAGGTTCTTGATCTCGAGGGCGGCGGCCATGTCAGTGCCCGATCCCTGCGAGCTGCGCGTCGGTCGCGCCCATGTAGGCTTCCCTGACCGCCGGGTCGCTGGAGACCTTGGCGTACGGCCCCTCGGCGAGCACCGCGCCGCGCGACAGGACGGTGATCGTGTCGGCGATGCTCGCGACGACGTTCATGTTGTGCTCGACCATCAGCACCGTGCGGCCGGCGGCGACCCGCTTGATCAGCTCGGTGACGCGCGCCACGTCCTCATGGCCCATGCCCTGCGTCGGCTCGTCGAGCAGCATCAGTTCCGGCTCGGTGGCGAGCGTCGTCGCGATCTCGAGGGCGCGCTTGCGTCCGTACGGCAGCGAAACCGTCGGGCTCGAGGCGAACGGCCGCAGGTCCACCTGGTCCAGCAGGGCCATGGCGCGCTCGTTCAGGTGCTCGAGCGAGCGCTCGCTGCGCCAGAACTGGAACGACAGGCCGGTGGGCCGCTGCAGCGCGATGCGCACGTTCTCGAGCACCGTGAGGTGCGGGAACACCGAGGAGATCTGGTAGGAGCGGACGATGCCGCGGCGCGCGATGTGCTCCGGCGTGTCCCGCGTGATGTCCTCGCCGTTGAACAGGATGTCCCCTCGCGTCGGCGTCAGGAACTTGGTCAGCAGGTTGAAGCAGGTGGTCTTGCCGGCGCCGTTGGGGCCGATGAGCGCGTGGATGGTCCCTCGCACCACCTTCAGGTTGACGTCGCTGACGGCGACGAAGCCCTTGAACTCCTTCGTCAGGCCGCGCGTTTCCAGGATGATGTCCGAGGCGTTCATGCGTTCGTTGTTGTTGTTTCGGGGACCGGCGCCCGCCCGTTCAGGCGGACGCGTCGAGCATAGCAACGTAATCGGCGTGGGAGGCGACCCGCGGGTTCGTGGCGTGGCAATGGTCCTTCAGCGCGTGCGTGGCGATGTCTTCGTAGAGGTCCGGGCCGATTCCCATCGCGTCGAGCCCGGACGGCAGTCCGAGGCGCCGGTTGAGATCGCGGATCGACGTGGCCAGCGCCGCGCCGCCGCGAACGCCGAAAACGTCGGCGATGGCCTGGACCTTGTCCGGCACGACGGCTTCATTGAACTTGATCACCTCCGGCAGCAGCACGGCGTTCAGCGTGCCGTGATGCGGACCGATCGGCAGCGCGCCCAGGGCGTGGGACAGCGAGTGGACGGCGCCGAGCCCCTTCTGGAAAGCCATCGCTCCCTGCATCGAAGCGCTCATCATGTTCCAGCGCGCTTCGCGATCGGTCGGCTGGGTTACCGCGCGGTCGATGTGCTTCAGCGCGCGCACCAGCCCGTCGTGGGCAATCGCGTCGGCCGGCGGATTGACGGCCTTGGAGAGGAACGTCTCGACGCAGTGGGCCACGGCGTCCATGCCGGTGGCAGCGGTCAGCTTGGGCGGCAACCCGTAGGTGAGCTCCGGATCGCAGATCGCTGTCCTCGGCACCAGGTGCCATGAGTGAAAGCCGAGCTTGCGACCGTCGTTGAGGATGATGATGGCGCCGCGCGCCACCTCGCTGCCGGTGCCCGCTGTCGTCGGAATGGCGATCAGCGGGGCGACGCCCGGGGTGATCTTCGGGCTGCCCCCGAGGATGGTTGCGTAGTCGGCCAGTGCGCCGGGATGGGTCGCCATGATGGCGACGCCCTTGGCGAGGTCGATCGGGCTGCCGCCTCCCAGCGCCACGAGCCCGTCCGCATCGTGCGCACGGTAAGCCGCGACGGCCTTCATCACGGCGGCTTCCGTCGGGTTCGACGGCGTCTCGTCGAACACGGCGACCGGCAGGTCACCGAGCGCCGACTCGAGGCGTTCGAGCAGCCCGGCGGCGACCACGCCGCGATCGGTGCAGATGAGCGGACGGCGAATGCCGGCGCGCTCGCACTCCGAGCGCGCGAGCGCGATCGCCCCGAAATCGAACTGGACCTGCGTGATGTAATAGATCAGTCCCAATACGGTCTCCTGCGTACGGGTACTGCGGTCGGATCTGCCCACCCGACCGGCCTCGTATCGGACCTTGCGGGGGCCGGCCAGTATCTTCGCAAAGCAACATCGGTGCAAGGCGCTGGGTCAAGATGAAACCCGGACGGGCTTGCTATTGTTCCGGCCGCAACCTCGCACGGCTGCCTTGATGAAAACAACGAACGATCCCAGCCGATCGCCGCCATGGGAGCCCTGACGCGACTGCTGAACGTGCCGGCTCTGATCCGGCACCTGAGCCGAAACCGGGCCGGCCGATCCGTGTGGGATCCGGCGGACGACCTCGAACTCGCGCTGTACGGGGCGGTCTTCGGCAACAATTTCCTGCACTACGGCTACTTTCCCGAGCCGCCCGCCGACCCGGAGTCGATCAGCCTCGCCGATGTGAAGCGGGCTATGGACGACTACGCGTCGCTGCTGGTCGAGCGCGTGCGGCCAGGCGAGCGCGTGCTCGATATCGGCTGCGGCATGGGAGGCCTGCTGGCACGGCTCGATGCGGCCGGCGCCCGCCCCACCGGCCTCACGCCCAACCGCTCGCACGCCGCCCACATCCGCGCGCACTGGCCGCACATCCCGCTGCTCGAAGGCACGCTCGAGTCGTTCGACCCGCAGCAGCGGCCGGAACGCTTCGACGCCGTCATCAATTCGGAGTCGTTCCAGTACATCGCGCTCGACCAGGGAATCGAGCGGGTGAAGGCCTTCCTCGCTCCGGGCGGGCGCTGGATCGTGATCGACTACTTCCGGTTGAAGCCCGACTCGAAGAACCGCTCGGGCCACCTGCTCGCGGACTTCGACGCCGCGGTCGCCAGGCACGGGCTGGCGGTGGTCGAACGCGTCGACGTCACGGACAACGTCGTGCCATCGCTCGCCTACGCGCGCGTGCTCGCCGACCGCTTCGCACTGCCGGTCGCCCATTTCTTCAGCGAGAAGTTCTTCCTGCGCCATCCGTTCCTGGGCTACCTGTTCCAGCCCAATGTCCGCGAGAAGCTCTCGCGGGTGCGCCTCGACACGCTCGACCCCGAGGTGTTCCGGCGCGAGAAGCGCTACCTGCTGTACGTGCTGCAGCCAAGGGCGTAGCGAACCGGGAAGAAAAAAGGCCGCCCGAGGGCGGCCTTTGTACCTGCGGCGGGCCAGGTCAGGCGGCGAGCCGCTGCTCCAGCGCGCTGCGCGTCTCGCGCAACTCGCGCGGCAGCCGGGGCTCCAGCTTCGCGAACAGCTCGCTGTGCAGCGCAATCTCCTTGCGCCAGTCCTCGAGGTTCACGGCCGTGATGCGCTCGTACTGCGCGCGGGGGAAATCGAGCCCCGTCCACTGCAGGTCTTCGTAGCGCGGCGAGACGCCGAACAGATGCTCGGCGCCGCTCGCGCGTCCCTCGACGCGCTCGACGATCCACTCGAGCACCCGCATGTTCTCGCCGAAGCCCGGCCACACGAACTTGCCGTTCTCGTCGGTGCGGAACCAGTTCACGGTGAAGATCTTCGGCAGCGTGACGCCGCTGCCCCCGAGCTTCTCGCCGAGCGCGATCCAGTGGCCGAAGTGATCGCCCATGTGGTAGCCGCAGAACGGCAGCATCGCGAACGGGTCGCGGCGCAGCACGCCCTGCGCGCCCTGCTGGGCCGCCGTGGTCTCGGACCCCATCGTCGCGGCCATGTAGACGCCCTCGACCCAGGATCGCGCCTCGGTGACGAGCGGCACCGTCGTCGAGCGGCGGCCACCGAACAGGAAGGCGTCGATCGCCACGCCGTCCGGGTTCTCCCAGTCATCGTCGATCGAGGGGCACTGGCTGGCGGCGACCGTGAAGCGGGCATTGGGGTGCGCGGCCTTCCGGCCCGCCTTGCCGTCCTCCGGCGTCCAGTCCCTGCCCTGCCAGTCGATCAAGTGGTCCGGGGCGGGGCCCATGCCTTCCCACCACACGTCGCCGTCATCGGTCAGCGCGACGTTGGTGTAGATGACGTTCCCGTGCAGCATGGCCATCGCGTTGTGGTTCGTCTTCTCCGACGTGCCCGGCGCGACCCCGAAGCAGCCCGCCTCCGGATTGATCGCGTACAGGCGGCCGTCCGCGCCCGGCTTGATCCACGCGATGTCCTCGCCGATCGTCGTCACCTTCCAGCCGTCGAACGCCGGCGGCGGAATCAGCATGGCGAAGTTGGTCTTGCCGCAGGCCGACGGGAACGCCGCGGCGATGTGGTACTTCTTCCCGTGCGGCGGCGTCACCGCCAGGATCAGCATGTGCTCGGCGAGCCAGCCCTGGTCGCGGCCCATCGTCGACGCGATGCGCAGCGCGAGGCACTTCTTCCCGAGCAGGGCGTTGCCGCCATAGCCGGAACCGTACGACCAGATCTCCCGCGTTTCCGGGAAGTGCACGATGTACTTGGTGTCGCTGCATGGCCACGGCACGTCCTGTTCGCCCTCCGCCAGCGGCTTGCCGACCGAGTGCAGGCACGGGACGAACTCGCCGTCGGTGCCGAGCAGGTCGATCACCGCGCGGCCCATGCGCGTCATGATGCGCATGTTCACGGCCACGTAGGCGCTGTCGGACAGTTCGACCCCGAGCTGGGCGATGTGGCTGCCGAGCGGTCCCATCGAGAACGGCACGACGTACATCGTGCGGCCGCGCATGCAGCCGGCGAACAGGCCGTCCAGCGTCGCTCGCATCTCGGCGGGCGCCATCCAGTTGTTCGTGGGACCGGCATCCTCCTTCTGCTCGCTGCAGATGAAGGTGCGGTCCTCGACGCGCGCCACGTCGCTCGGGTCGGACAGGGCAAGGTAGCTGTTGGGGCGCTTCGCCGGATTCAGTCGCTTGAACGTCCCCGACTGCACCAGTTCTTCGCAGAACCGGTCGTACTCGGCCTGGGATCCGTCACACCACACGATGCGATCGGGCTGGGTCAGGCGGGCCATGTCGGCCACCCAGGCGATCAGCTTCTTGTTCCTGACGTACGAAGGGGCGGCCGCCTGCCCCGAAAGCACTGCACTCATTGGTCCTGCCTCCAAGGTCGTCGCCTTGTCCCTCGGCGAGGGCGCAGCGATCGGGGATTCCTGCCACTTCGTGGCTTGTGGCCGCGAGCAATCGGCGGGCGGCGGATGGCCGCGAAGCGCCAGTTGCGGGAAAGAGAGTTATTTTAGCCGGGGCCACCAATCCAACCAAGGCGCGCGCTTGCGCACGCCCCGGACCCGAGCCGACGAACGGCGGATCCCGCTCCCACACACCCCCGGAACCTCTCGATGAAGATCCTGATCCTCGACGACTATCAGGACGTCGTCCGCCACCTCGACTGCTTCGCGCGCCTGCGCGGTCACGACGCGCGGGTGCTCACCGCGCCGGCCGCCGGCCTCGGCCAGCTCGCAGTGCGCCTGCGCGACGCGGAGGCCCTCGTCCTGACACGCGAGCGCACGCGGATCACCGAAGCGTTGCTGGCCCGCCTGCCGAAGCTTCGGATCATCAGCCAGACCGGAAAGGCCGGCCCGCACATCGACGTCGAGGCCTGCAGCCGCCGCGGCGTCGCGGTCGCGGAGGGCCCGGGGTACCCCGCGGCGACTTCCGAGTTCACATGGCTGCTGATCCTCGCCGCGATGCGCCGCCTGCCCGCATACATGGCGAACCTCTACGCCGGCGCCTGGCAGCAGAGCGTGCCGGCGCGACCGGACTGGCCCCTTGCCGGCCTCGGCGTCGCGCTGGCCGGCAAGACGCTCGGGGTGTGGAGCTACGGCAAGATCGGCGCCCTGGTCGCCGGCTACGGCAAGGCCTTCGGGATGCGGGTGCTGGTCCACGGCAGCGAGCAGGCGCGCGGCCGCGCGGAAACGGACGGCCACGCCACGACGGCCAGCCGCGCAGAGCTGTTCGAGCGCGCCGACGTGCTGACGCTGCACCTGCGGCTGGCCGAGAGCACGCGCGGATGCGTGAAGCCGCAGGACCTGGCGCGGATGCAGCCCACCGCCCTCCTGGTCAACACGAGCCGCGCCGAACTGGTCGAACCCGGCGCGCTCGTCGAAGCCCTGCAGCGCGGGCGCCCCGGGATGGCCGCCGTCGACGTCTACGAGCGCGAGCCCGCGCGCGACGAGCTGCTGCTGCGGCTGCCGAACGTCGTCGCCTCGCCGCACCTCGGCTTCGTCGAGCGCACGTCCTACGAGACGTTGTTCGGCGGCGCGTTCGACAACGTCGTCGCCTTTGCCGACGGCCAGCCGCGCAACCTCGTCAACGCCGCCGCCCTCGCGGCCCGTTAGCCGGGCCAGCTGCGCCTGGCGGCGGGGGGTGGCGGGGAGGCGGTCGCCTCTGCGCTGCGCGGCGCGGTGTCACTCGACGATGTTGATCTCGACCGCCTGCGGCCCCTTCTGTCCCTGCTGCACCTGGTACTCCACGCGCTGGTTCTCCTTCAGCGTGCGAAATCCCTTCGACTTGATGCCGCTGTAGTGGGCAAACAGATCCGAGCCGCCGTCGTCGGGCTTGATGAAGCCGAAACCCTTCGTTTCATTGAACCACTTCACGATCCCTGTCGGCATGCGATTTCACTCCGGGGTTGGCGCGGGAAAGCGCCCGCGACGCGCAAACGATCTCGCTGTGTAGTTGGCCGGGAGCAGGTAATGCGACAGGAACGGCCCGTCTCGTGTCACCGGGCGGCTGGCAAAGGCGTCTCCATATTCACAGCCGAATCGACTGCCACTTCACGCTACTTCAGCGCCCGGCGAACTTCCAGGCGCCTCAGCCCCACTTTAGAGCGTGCGGCGCCGATGGCAATTCGGGTGCCCACGTACCCCGGGCGACGCGAGGATCGCGGAACCACGCGATGCGCGCGCAAGCCCGGCATCCGGCCGCCTCGGGACGAGAACGGCCGCCCGCGCCTCAGGCGGCGCCGGCGCGCCGGTTCTTCCAGCGCCCCCACGCGCGGTAGGTGATCCCCACGCTCAACACGACGGCGGCCATCCGTATCGCGTGAAACGCCGTGACGATGGGCACGCCGAGCTGCAGTGCCTTCGCGGTGAGCGCCATCTCCCCGATGCCGCCCGGCGTCGTCGCCACGATCGCGGTCGACCAGTGCAGGCCGGAACCGGCCGACAGCAGCCAGCCGAACACGGCCGCGATCACGAGGTACACGAGCGTGACCGCCGCCACGGCGCCGAGGAAGCGCGGCGCCGACTCGAAGAACCCGGGCGTGAAGCGCGTGCCGAGCCCGATGCCGATCAGCAGCTGCCCGGCATTGACGACGGGCACGGGCAACGACGACCAGGTGAGGCCCATCGACGTGACGACCGCGGCGGCCAGCAAGGGCCCGATCATCCAGCCGTTCGGCGAGCCCAGCCGGCGCATGGCCCATGCCGCCCCGCCCGTGACGGCCGCCAGCAGGACGAACCCGCCCCATGAGAACTCGCGTGCGACCGGCACGTAGGGATCGAGGCCGTGGATGTCGAACGCGTTCAGCAGCAACGGCACGATCAGCACGACCAGCATGATGCGCAGGCTGTGCGCGGCGGCCACGCGCTCGACTTGCCCGCCGTGCCGCTCCGCCAGCACCGCCATCTCGCTCGCGCCGCCGATCGCCATGCCGAAGAACGCGGTCGGCGCATCGGTCGCAACCATCTTGCCCAGCAGCCAGCTGCCGAGCACGCCGAGCGCCAGCGCGAAGGCGACGGCCAGCGCAACCCACGGCCCGAGCCGAACCACCTCGCGCACGACATCGGGCGAGAAGTACAGCCCGAGCGCCACGCCGATGATCCATTGCCCGGCCTGGCGCCCGCCGGGCGGCGACGCAAGCCCGCCGTGCAGCGTGCTGACGAGCGCCACCGCCACCAGCGGCCCGATCAGCCACGGCAGCGGCGTCCGGATCCAGACGCAGAGGAGCGCGCCGAGCAGGGCGATGGCGAGCGAGCGCAGGACAGGAAAGAGAAGGGCCATCGGCGGCGGCCCGCGCGCGGCGCGAACCCGGGCGCGGCGCTGTCGCACGCCGCGCGGCAGTCTAGCCGCCGCGAAGCGCCGCGTCAGTCCGCCCGCAACGCGTCGACGATCTTCATGCGGCTCGCCTTGATCGCCGGCAGGAACCCGCCGACGAAGCCCATCAGCAGGGCGAAGGCGAGCGCCTGCGCGACGATGCGCGGGGTCAGCGTGAACGAGAACGCGAGCTCCGAGAACGACTGGAAGTTGGTGGTGGACACCGTGATCGCGGTCAGCGAGCTGGCCGCCGCGAGCCCGGCGAGGCCGCCGACCAGCGCGAGCAGCAGCGATTCGCCGAGAAAGGCCGCGAGGATCGCGCGCCGCCGGAACCCGAGCGCGCGCAGCGTCCCGATCTCCCCGGTGCGGGTGGCGACGGCCGAGTACATCGTGATCGTCGCGCCGATCATCGCGCCGAGCGAGAAGATCACCGACAGCGCCATGCCCAGCAGCGTGATGAACGTGGACAGGCCGGCCGACTGGTCCTCGTAGAACTTCGTCTCCCGCTTGATGCTCACCTTCAGCCGCGGGTCTTCGTCCAGCCGGGCCTTCATCGGCTCGAACGAGTCCGGCGTCGCGAGGCGCGCGATCACCGACGAGTAGCCCGACCGCCGGAACGCCTGCATCATCTGGTCGACGTCGCCCCAGATCTCGGAGTCGAAGCCGCTCTTGCCGGCGTCGAACACGCCGACGACCGTCCAGGCCCGGCCGGCGAACGACAACTGCTGCCCGAGCTCGACGCCGGCGAACCCGCGCGCCACCGAGGCGCCGACGACGATCTCCGACGAGCCCGCGCGGAACATCCGCCCCTGCACGATCCTCGCCTGCGGCCGCAGCGCGATGCCCATCTCCGGCACGCCGCGCACGACGACATTGCTGCGCTTGGTCGGCTGGTCGATCTTGGGCAGCGAGTTCAGCACCACCACTTCCTTCGAGACCAGCGCCCGGCCGTCCGGTCCGCGCGCGACCTCCGGCACGGTCTCGACCAGCGCCGCCTGGTCGCGCAGGATGCCGCTCTGCACCTCGGTCTGGCTGCCCTGCCGGATCACGACGACGTTGTCGACCGAGCCCGTCGACACCAGCGTCGCCTTCAGGCCTGCGTCCAGCATCAGCACGGCCGCGAAGACGAACACGACCAGCGCCATGCCGCCCGCGGTCAGTGCCGTGGTGAGCTTGCGCACCCAGAGATTGCGCGCGACGTAGCTGAGCGGGATCTTCATCCGTCCACGCGCGGTGTTCGCGACCGCTGCGCCCGCGCGCCCTCGCCGCCCAGCCACCGGTCAGGCCACATGGCGCAGCCCTTCGACGATCCGGATGCGCGAGGCGCGAACCGCCGGGACGACGCCGGCAACGAGGCCGACCACCAGGGCGCACGCGGCCTGCAGGTAGAACGTCTGCGGCACCAGCGGCATCTTGGCGAACACGCTGATGGTCGCGGCGTGGAACACCTGCACGACCGGCGGCGTCAGCAGCATGCCGATGGCGCCGCCGACGACGGCGAGCAGCATCGCCTCGGCGAGGATCAACAGGGCGACGGTGCGCGGCGGGAAGCCGAGCGCCTTCATCGTCGCGTACTCGGACAGCCGCTCGCGCGCCGTCATCGCCATCGTGTTCGCCGCCACCGCCATGATGATCAGGATGACGACGTAGCTGACGCCCTCGATCGCCACGATGATCGTCTCGATCATCGCGACGAAGGCGAGCGTGAACGCCTTCTCGGTCTCGGTCAGCGTCTCGGCCAGCGAGTTCTTGAACTCGGCGTCGATGGCGCGCGCGATGTCGGCCGAGGCCGAGCTGTCGGCGATGCTCACGATGAACACGCCGGCCTGGTCGGAGCGGCGGGGGAAGACCTTCCTGATCTGCTCGTTCAGGTAGTCGAAGTGGAAGTACATCTGGCGCGTGATCGTCGTCTCGTCCTTCGCGTCGTAGATCGCGCGCACCGTGAACTCCCAGTTGCCCGGGTAGATCGAGCTCTTCAGCGGGATCGTGTCGCCCACCTTGAAGCCGTACAGGTCGGCGAGCTGCCGGCCGACGACCGCCCCGCGACGATCGCGCAGGAAGGCCGCGTACTCGTCGGGATCGAAGACGTATTCCGGGTACATCGGGAAGTACGTCGGCGCGTCGACGGCGAACTGCGCGAAGAAGTTCTTCGGCTCCTTGTAGACCCCGCCGAACCAGTTCGACACCGACACGCCGGTCACGCCCGGGACCGCGCGGATCTTCTCGCGGTAGTACACCGGCATCGAGAACGTCAGCGAGATGGCGTTGCGGGCGATGAGCCGGGTCGCCGAGGCGGCGTCCGAGCCGGCGTACCACGCGCGCACGACGGTCTGCAGCAGCCCGAACGCGAGCACCGCGATCACCAGGCCGACGATGGTCAGCGTCGAGCGCAGCCTGGCGCGGAAGACGTTGCGCGCGACGAGCTTGAAGAAGAACATCAGTGCGCCGGGGCGGTGTCGGTCAGCTGGCCCTTGTCGAGGTAGATCAGGTGATGCGCGGCCTCCGCGGCGCGCGGGTCGTGCGTCACCATCACGATCGACTTGCCGAGCTCGACGTTGAGCCGGTCGAGCAGCTTCAGGATGTCCGCCGCGGACTGCCGGTCGAGGTCGCCGGTGGGCTCGTCGGCGATCACGAGCAGCGGGTCGGTCACCAGCGCGCGGGCGATCGCGACGCGCTGCTGCTGTCCGCCCGACAGCTCGTTCGGGTAGTGCTTCATGCGGTCGGCGAGCCCCACCATGTCGAGCAGCAGCTCGACGCGCTCGCGGCGCTCGGCGCGCGACAGGTCGGTGAGCTGCAGCGGCAGCTCGACGTTCTCGAACGCCGTCAGCACCGGCATCAGGTTGTAGAACTGGAACACGAAGCCGACGCTGCGCGCGCGCCAGTCAGCGAGTTCCGAGTCGCCGAAGCGGGTGATGTCCTCGCCGGCGATCGCCAGTCGCCCGGCGTCCGGCTTGTCGATGCCGGCGATCAGGTTCAGCAGCGTGCTCTTGCCCGACCCGGACGGCCCCATCAGCGCGACGAAGTCGCCCTCGCGGATCGTCAGGTTGATGTCCGTGAGCACCGGCACGACCTGGTCGCCGCGCACGTACGACTTGGTGAGGCCGACGATCTCGACCAGCAGCGGGCGTTCACCCGCCGGAAGCGGCGCGGCGGCCATCGCCCTACTTCTTCGCCGCCGTCACGGCCGCGCCGTCGGCGAGGCGCTCGTTCGGCGCCGACACCACGCGGGTGCCGGGCGCGAGATCGACGCGCACCAGGTCGCCCACCTTCGCGCCGACCGCGACCGGCTGCGACTTCGCCCGCTCCCCGCCGCCCTTCTCGTCGCGCGTGACCACGAACACGACGTCGCGGCCGTCGCGCTTGACGATCGCGTCCGGGCGCACGGCAGGCACCGGCTTGCGCTCGTCGGCCGCCAGCGAGCGCGACAGGAAGCCGATCTTCGCGCTCATGTCGGGCAGCACGCGCGTGTCGCGCTCCACGAACGCCACCTTGACCAGCAGCGTCGCCTTGCTGCGGTCGACGGTCGGCACGACGCGGCTCACTTCGCCGAGCAGCCGCAGGTCGGGAAAGGCGTCGAGCTGGATCTCGGCCGGCTGGCCGACCGTGATCTTCGCGATCGACGACTCCGAGACGTCGGCCTCGACTTCGAGCGTTTCCATGTCGGCCATCGTCACCACGGCACCCGTGGTGCCCGACGCCGACGAGAACGGCGTGACGATGTCGCCGACGTTCGCGCTCTTCGTCAGCACGATGCCCGTGAACGGCGCGCGGATCAGCGTCTGGTCGTAGGCGACCCCGGCGACGCGGGCGTTGGCCTCGGCCACGGCGATCTGCGCCTGCAGCGACTCGATCGCGGCGCGGGCCTTGTTGTGGCGCGCCTGCGCCGTGTCGAGCGCGGAACCCGAGATGAAGTTCTGCCGCGCGAGATCCTGCGCGCGCTTGAGCGCCGCCTGCGCGTCGTCGAATTCGGCCTGCCCTTGCGCAAGGTTGGCGCGCGCGGCCTGCACCTGCGCCTGCGCCTGCTCACGCTGCGCCGCGACATCGCGGTTCTCGAGGCGCGCGATGACGTCGCCTTCCTTGACCATCTGGCCCTCCTGCACGCCGAGCCACTCGAGGCGGCCGGTGCCCTTGGACGACACCGACGCGCGCCGGGCGGCGACCACCCGGCCGGTCGCGTTCAGCACGGCCACGGACGTCGACGGGTAGGCGGATGCGACGGTCGCGATGTCGACCGCCGTCGCCGCCTGCCGCCCGCGGACCACGAAGGCCGCCGCCAGCACGACGGCCAGCACGACGAGCCACACCCACCAGCGCTTCCACAGCGGGCGACGGCGGCGCAGCGCCGGCCCCGCGCTGCGATCGATCGCGAGCCGCGACAGCGAAGCGGAGGACGAGGAACTGCTGGCGGGCTGGTCTGCCATTGCGAATCCGAAGAGGGGGAGCGGCGCAATGCTATCGGATGCCTGCGCCCGGGCCAGCGCGGCGCGCCTACTTGCCGATGCAGAACCGGCTGAAGATCACGCCGAGCAGGTCGTCGGCCGTGAACTCACCGGTGACCTCCGCCAGCGCGTTGCCGGCGAGGCGCAACTCCTCGGCGAACAGATCGAGCACCGCGTCGCGCCGCTCGGCGTGCGCCGCGGCGGCGCCCAGGTGCTCGCGCGCGCGCTCGAGCGCCTGGACCTGGCGCGTGCGCGCGAGGATCACGTTCTCGCCCGTGGTGTCGCGCTCCCACCCGGCGATGCGCTTCAGTTCCGCGCGCAGCAGCCCGACACCGGCGCCGCTCTTCGCCGACAGCCACACGCGCGGCCCGTCGACGCGGGGCGACTGCCCGGCCAGGTCGATCTTGTTCAGCACCGTCAGGACCGGCACTCCGCGCCCGATGCGCGCTTCGACCTGCCGCATGACATCCTCGTCGCGATCCGGGTGCGCGGCGTCGACGAGGTGCAGCACCGCGTCGGCCCGCGCGAGCTCGGCCAGCGTGCGCTCGATGCCGATCTTCTCGACTTCGTCGGCGGTGGCGCGCAGCCCCGCCGTGTCCACGATGTTCAGCGGGATGCCGTCGACGCTGATCGTCTGCGCGATGCGGTCGCGCGTCGTGCCCGGCACGGCGGTGACGATCGCGATCTCCTCGCCCGCGAGCGCGTTCAGCAGGCTCGACTTGCCGACATTCGGTGCGCCGACGAGCACCACGTCCAGTCCTTCGCGCAGCACCGCGCCCTGCTTCGACTGCGCCAGCAGGCGCTCGAGGTCCTCGCGCAGCCGCGCCAGCCTCCCGGCGGCGTCCGCCTTCTGCAGGAAGTCGATCTCCTCCTCGGGAAAGTCGAGCGTGGCCTCCACCAGCATGCGCAGCTCGACCAGGCCGTCGTGCAGAGCGTGCACGCGCCGCGAGAACTCGCCCGCCAGCGACCGCACCGCGCTGCGCGCGGCCAGCGCGGTCGAGGCGTCGATCAGGTCCGCGACCGCCTCGGCCTGCGCGAGGTCGAGCCGGTCGTTGAGGAAGGCGCGCTGCGTGAACTCGCCCGGCGCGGCCAGGCGCGCGCCGAGCGCGCGGCCGGCCTGCAGGCAGCGCTCGACGACCAGCCGCAGCACGACCGGCCCGCCGTGGCCCTGCAGCTCGAGCACGTTCTCGCCGGTATAAGAATGCGGCGCGGGGAAGAAGATCGCGATCCCGTCGTCGATCGGCGCGCCGTCGGCGTCGAGGAACGGTGCGTGCAGCGCCACGCGCGGCGTCAACCGGTTCGCCTTCGGCCCCAGCACGCCGTCGATCACCGGCCCGAGGTCGGCGCCCGACACGCGGACGATCCCGATGCCGCCGCGGCCGGGCGGCGTGGCGATGGCGACGATGGGCTCAGCGGCCATGGAACGAGTGTACGGCGCCATCGAGGAAGTCCCGGGGCGCCGGGCCGCGCCGTTTTTTGGCACTCTTCGTCATTCGCCTCGCGCAGAAAGCCCGCTTCCCACCGTGCCCAGCCCCGACGACCAGGACCCGCTGATCCGCTACGGCGCGCCGCTGGCCGCCGTGCTGCTGGCGGTCGTGCTGTCGATCATGGTCGCCGCGCTGACCGCCGGCCAGTTCGACGGCGACTACTCGACGCGCGCGGCGATCTACACGGGCCTCGTGCTGTGGGTGCTGGTCGGCGCCGCGGTGATGTTCGTCCTCGCCCACCGCTCCGAGGGCGGGCGCCTGTCGCCCGGCCGCGTGCTGCTGTGGACCGCCACCATCTGGCTGTGGCCGGTGTTCGCGCTGCTGGCCTGGCAGCGCCGCTGAAAGAAAACGGGCCGGGGCGATCCGCCGCGGCCCGCTGCCCCCGTTGGCGCCGTCCGGTCAGCCCGGCTTCTTCGCCTTCGCGATCTGCTGTGTCACGTACCACTGCTGCGCGATCGACAGGATGTTGTTGGTCAGCCAGTACAGCACCAGGCCCGCCGGGAAGAAGAAGAACATCACGCCGAAGATCAGCGGCATGAACATCATCACCTTGGCCTGCACCGGGTCGGGCGGCACGGGGTTCAGCTTGTACTGGATCCACATCGTGGCCATCATCAGCAGCGGCAGGATGAACCACGGGTCCGGCGTGGCGAGATCGGTCACCCACAGCGCCCACGGCGCATTGCGCATCTCGACGCTGGCGAGCAGCACCCAGTAGAGCGAAATGAAGACGGGGATCTGCACCAGGATCGGCAGGCAGCCGCCGAGCGGGTTGATCTTCTCGTTGCGGTACAGCTCCATCATCGCCGCGTTCAGCTTCTGCTTGTCATTGCCGTACTGCTCGCGCAGCTTCGTCAGCCGCGGCGTCACTTCCTTCATCTTCGCCATCGACTTGTAGCTCGCCGCCGACAGCGGGTAGAACGCCGCCTTGATCAGCACGGTCAGCAGCACGATCGCCCAGCCCCAGTTGCCGACGAGGCGGTGCAGGAACTCCAGCAGCCAGTAGATCGGCTTCGCGAGGACCGTCAGCCAGCCGTAGTCGACGACGAGGTCCAGTCCCGGCGCGATCGCCGCGAGCGCCTGCTGGTTCTGGGGCCCGATGTAAAGAGTGGACTTTCTGGTCACCGCCGCGCCGGGGGCCACCGTGCCGAGCGGCAGCAGCGTGCCGATCGAGTACAGGTTCTTGTCGACGTTGCGCGCGTAGAACTGGCGTTCGCCCTTTTCCGGCACCCACGCGGTGGCGAAGTAGTGCTGGATCATGCCGACCCAACCGCTGTCGGCCGCGCCCGGCAGCTCGGGCTTGTTCTTTTCGATGTCCGAGAACTCGACCTTCCGGAACTTCTCCAGGTCCGTGTAGACCGCCGGGCCGGTGTACACGTAGTACAGCGACGACTCGCCCTCGGGCTTGTTGCCGTCGCGCACGATCTGCAGGTACACCGAGGGCGTCACCGGCGCCGCGCCGATGTTCTCCACCTTGTGCGTCACCTCGATGTCGTGGCGGCCGCGGTGGAACGTGTAGGTCTTGGTGACCCGCACGCCGTCGCTCTCCGACACGAACGTCACCGGCAGGGAGTCCTGGCCCGGCGCCAGTTCGCGCGGGCCGTCGACCACCGTGAAGGGCGTGCGGTGGTTGGGGAAGTTGCCGCCGACCACGCCGCTCTGCGTCACGTAGACACGGTTCGGGCTCACTTCCAGCAGGACGGTGTTGCGGTTGGGGTCGTGCTTCTTGCCGGTGACGAGGCCGAGCAATCCGCTGGCGGTCCAGTCCGGCGCGACCTTCTGCGTCAGCAGTTCGGCGCGCGACACCACGGCCCCTTCCGGATCGATCGCGACCTTCAGCACGTCGGTCTGGATCACGACCGGTGCCGCCCTCGCAACCGCCTCCGCGCTCGGGGCCTGCGCAGGCACGGCGCCTGGCGCGGCAGCGGCGGCGACCGCCGCGGGCGGCGCGGTCGGCACGTCCCCCGCCGCGGCGGGAGGAGCCACTGCCTTCGAGGCGTCCGCCGGCGCGGCGGCGGGCGGGGGCGTCGGCGTGGTGCCGAACAGCGACGGCTTGCCCGTGTGAACCAGCCAGCGGTCCCACAACAGGAACAGCGACATGCCGAAGAAAACCCACAAGACGGTGCGCTGAAAGTCTGTACCCATCGGGCGCTCGATTCCTACTGCGATTTCAGTTGATCGGTGAACGTGCGGGGCGCGGCCTGCGCCGGGCCGTCCTGGCACCAGCAGCGCCAGCGGAACTGCTCCGGGACGGGATCGACCCCGCCGCGTCCATACGGGTGGCACCGCGCGAGGCGGGTCCCCATCATCCAGCTGCCCTTGAGCGCGCCGTGCTGCTCGATGGCCTCGCGCGCGTACTCGGAGCACGTCGGCCAGAAGCGGCAACTGCCGCCGACCCACGGCGACAGCACATATTGATAGGCACGGATCAGGGCGAGCAGGACGCGCTGGATCATCGGGTCGTGTCCGGTCGGGTCAGGCGCCGGGTGGCGCCAGGTGCCGCCCGAGCCTGTCGAGCAGCGCGTCGGCTTCCTCGCGCAGCGCGCGGCGCCACACCGCGAGCGAGGCGCGCGGCCCGTCGGCCGCGCGGTCGCGCGACGACTTGAGCCGGAATGAAACGTCGAGCCGCAGCCCCCGTTGCGCGCACACCGCTTCCAGCGCCGGCGCGGCATGCCGGGCCGCCTCGCGCAGGACGCGCTTCACGAGGTTGCGGTCGACTGCGCGCCGCGCGTTGCGCTTGCCGACGGTGGCGCCGAACCGCACCGCCGCCTGCTCGCTCGGGAACCACGCGGCCGTCATCGACAGCCAATGCCGGGCCGCGCGCAACCCCGCGGATCGGGGCGCAGCGAGCACCGCGGTGAACTCGGACGGCCGCCGCAGGCGCCGGGCACGACCGAACCGGCCGGTCCTGTTCGCCGCAGCAGGTGGCTCATCCCGAACCGACTTGGAAAGCGGCACGCGAGCCGCATCCGGCGTCAGACCGCCAGGCGCTTGCGCCCCTTGGCGCGACGGGCGGCGATCACCGCCCGGCCGCCACGGGACCGCATGCGAACGAGGAAGCCGTGCGTGCGCGCGCGTTTGACTTTGGAGGGCTGGTAAGTGCGTTTGGTGGCCATTGTTCTTCCTTGACGGTGACTGCGCCGAAGCGAGGTGGCGAGCCGCCGGGGTGGTGCGAGAGGGAGCGGCGTTCCGCGCCTGCAGTCGCTCGCGCTGGTCCTCGTCGCTGTTTGCCGAGGCGCCGGACAGCGGCATGCCGCACGAGGCGGCAGCGAGGAAAGTTGCCGCGTTCGCCGGCCAGCGAAGGCCGCGGAGAAAAGCGCGGTATTAGACGCGATGCAGCGAGACACTGTCAAACCGCGGCCTCCCGGGGGCCGACGGCATTCACTTTCCGACCGCTGAAAGTGGACAAAGCGGGGGATAGCCCTGTGGATAAGTCTCTTGTGCAGAGCAAGATGAAAACTACCTTTCGGCCCTACGCGACGACTTTGGGCTGTAAGCACACGCTATCGTAGAACGATCAGGATTGGCGCGGGTTTGAGCACTGCGAGATGTCGTCGCGCCAGGGCTACGGCCTGTGGATAACCGGGCCACTTCGAGTAGAATGCCGGGCTTCGTCGGGGTCATCGTACCGAGGGGATGCGAACCACTGGCGGCCGGCACGACCGGAGCGGAGCAGGGCGGCCATGGACCGGGCCGTTGCTGCCGCAAAGTACAAAAAGACGAGACCACACTTCAATGCAGCACATCTGGCAAGACTGCTCGCGCCTCCTCGAGACCGAGCTGACCCCGCAGCAATTCTCGGCCTGGATCAAACCGCTGAAACCGATCGACTTCGACGAGTCGACGGCCACCCTGACGATCGGCGCACCGAACCGGCTGAAGCTGGACGCCATCCGCTCGCAGTTTTCCGACCGCATCGCGCAGGCCGCCTCGCGCATTGCCCAGCGGCCGGTCGCGATCGTGTTCGCGGTCGATGGCGCCTCGGCGCTGGCCGCCGCGATGCGGTTTCCGAACGGTGACAGCGCTGGCAACGGCGCAGCGGCCGAGCCCGATCCCGTCGTCGTCAGCGTCGTTGGCAACTCGGAGCAGTTCGAGCGCAGCCGGCTGAACCCGAACCTGACGTTCGACACCTTCGTCACCGGCAAGGCAAACCAGCTCGCGCGCGCCGCCGCGATGCAGGTGGCGGAGAACCCCGGGGGCTCGTACAACCCGCTGTTCCTGTATGGCGGCGTGGGCCTCGGCAAGACCCACCTGATCCACGCCGTGGGCAACGGCATCCTGGCGCGCAAGCCCAACGCGAAGGTCCGCTACATCCACGCGGAGCAGTACGTGAGCGACGTGGTGCGTGCGTACCAGCGCAAGGCGTTCGACGACTTCAAGCGCTACTACCACTCGCTCGACCTGCTGCTGATCGACGACATCCAGTTCTTCGCCGGCAAGGCGCGCACGCAGGAGGAGTTCTTCTACGCGTTCGAGGCGCTGGTGGTCGGCCGCAAGCAGATCATCATCACCTGCGACACCTACCCCAAGGAACTGAAGGACATGGAAGACCGCCTGGTCTCCCGTTTCGCCTCGGGGCTGACCGTGGCGATCGAGCCGCCCGAGCTCGAAATGCGCGTCGCGATCCTGCTGCGCAAGGCCGAGGCCGAGGGCGTCGACCTCAAGGAGGACGTCGCGTTCTTCATCGCCAAGAACCTGCGCAGCAACGTCCGCGAGCTCGAAGGCGCGCTGCGCAAGGTCATGGCCTATTCGTCCTTCCACGGCCGCGTGGTCACGGTCGACATCGCGCGCGAGGCGCTGAAGGACCTGCTGTCGGCCTCGACCGGGCAGGTGACCGTCGAGCTGATCCAGAAGACCGTCGCCGACTACTACAAGATCAAGGTCGCCGATATGTACAGCAAGCGGCGCCCGATCGCGATCGCGCTGCCGCGCCAGGTGGCGATGTACCTGGCGAAGGAACTGACGCAGAAGAGCCTGCCGGAGATCGGCGAACTGTTCGGCGGACGCGACCACACGACCGTGCTGCACGCGGTGCGCAAGATTGGCGGCGAGCGCAACAAGAATCCTGAAATGAACCACGCGCTGCACGTGCTCGAGCAGACGCTGAAGGGCTGAGAAGCTCCCGGAAACCCTGTGGAAAGGTTCGCCCGACCTGTGGATGAGTGTGGATGGCTGGCCGCGAGGCCGGGCCGGCAAGGCGAGTTGTCCTTTCGCTCCACACCCGGCCCACAGCGCGCATGCGCGGGTGTGCACAGGGCTCCGGAAGCCGCAAGTCCATGAAGCAGAAGGGACTGTCGCCGTTGTCCACACGAGCAGCCTCCTTTATTAGCTGTTAATCATTATTTAGAGAAAAAGAGGAAAGAAGAAATGCAACTGGTCAAAGCGTCCCGCGATGCGTTGCTGAAGCCGTTGCAGGTCGTCAGCGGCATCGTCGAGCGGCGGCAGACGTTGCCCATCCTGGCCAACATCCTCGTGCGCAAGGACGGCGAGCGCGTGTCGTTCACCGCGACCGACCTCGAGATCCAGATCCAGACCAGCGCCGACATCGGCGCCGGCAAGGATGCCGCCGCCACCACGGTGGCCGCGCGCAAGCTCGTCGACATCCTGCGCGCGCTGCCCGAGACCGAAGTGGCGCTGTCGCTGACCAACAGGAAACTCGCGATCGCCAGCGGCAAGAGCCGCTTCAACCTGCAGACGCTGGCCGCGGAGGAGTACCCCACCGTCGCGCAGGCGGAGTTCACCGCCGACTTCACGCTGCCGGCGTCGACCTTCAAGTACCTGCTGTCGATGGTCCACTTCGCGATGGCGCAGCAGGACATCCGCTACTACCTCAACGGCATGCTGCTCGTGGTCGACGGCACCACGGTGCGCGCGGTGGCCACCGACGGCCACCGGCTGGCGCTGTGCGAGGTCGCCAAGGACGGCGCGTCGAACAAGATCGAGGCGATCATCCCGCGCAAGACGGTGCTCGAACTGTCGCGCCTGCTGCCGGACTCCGACGATCCCGTGCGCGTGCAGATGGCCGCCAACCAGGTCAAGTTCAGCTTCGACAACATCGAACTGGTATCGAAGCTGGTCGAGGGCAAGTTCCCGGACTACCAGCGGGTGCTGCCGGCGGCGAACACCAAGGTGTTCGCGATCGGCCGCGAGGACCTGCAGCACGCGCTGCAGCGGGCCGCGATCCTGACGACCGACAAGTTCAAGGGCGTGCGGATGGTGCTCGCCAGCGGCAGCCTGAAGATCACGTCGACCAACGCCGACCAGGAAGACGCGCAGGACGAACTCGAGATCGACTACGAGGGCGACGGCCTCGACATCGGCTTCAACGTCAACTACCTGCTGGACGTGCTGGCGAACCTGAAGAACGAACAGATCCGCTTCTCGCTCGGCGATGCGCTGGGCAGCGCGCTCATCACGATGCCGGACTCCGAGCGGTTCAAGTACGTCGTGATGCCGATGAGAATCTAGGCGAACGAGGTGTACGCGACCGCTGCGCGGTCGCACGTGCACCTCGTTCGGAGAAAGTCAGAACGACGGGCTTGGGGCAGCCCGGCGCCCGTCGTTGACGCAACAGCATGCAGAAGATGAAGGTGTATCACTGATGTCAGCAGTACCGAATCCGCCGATGAGTCAACCCCATCCCAACCAGGAAGCCGACGGCAAGGCCGATTACGGCGCCAGCAGCATCCAGATCCTCGAGGGGCTGGAAGCCGTGCGCAAGCGGCCCGGGATGTACATCGGCGACACGCACGACGGCACCGGACTGCACCACATGGTCTTCGAGGTCGTCGACAACGCGGTCGACGAGGCGCTGGCCGGCCACTGCGACGACATCATCGTCACGATCCACACCGACAACTCGATCTCGGTGATCGACAACGGCCGCGGCATCCCGACCGGGATCAAGTACGACGACAAGCACGAACCCAGGCGCTCGGCCGCCGAGATCGCGCTGACCGAACTGCACGCCGGCGGCAAGTTCAACCAGAACAGCTACAAGGTGTCGGGCGGCCTGCACGGGGTCGGCGTCTCCTGCGTCAACGCGCTCAGCAAGTGGCTGCGCCTGACGATCCGGCGCGATGGCAAGGTGCACTACCTGGAATTCCGCCAGGGCGTCGTGCAGGAGCGCGTGGTCGAAACCGTGGCGTCGCCGGAAGGTGACGTCGCGATCTCGCCGATGAAGGTGACCGGCGCGACCGACCGCCGCGGCACCGAGGTGCACTTCCTGCCGGACGAGGAGATCTTCCTCAACGTCGACTTCCACTACGACGTGCTGTCGAAGCGCCTGCGCGAGCTCTCCTTCCTGAACAACGGCGTGCGCATCAAGCTGGTCGACCAGCGCACCGGCAAGGAGGAGGACTTCGCCTTCTCCGGCGGCGTCAAGGGCTTCGTGCAGTACATCAACAAGTCCAAGAACGTCCTGCACCCGAACATCTTCTACGCCAGCGGCGACTCGGTGAGCGAAGTCCCGGTGGGCGTCGAGGTGTCGATGCAGTGGAACGACGGCTACAACGAGAGCCTGCTCGCGTTCACCAACAACATCCCGCAGAAGGACGGCGGCACGCACATCACCGGCCTGCGCGCGGCGATGACGCGGGTGCTGAACAAGTACATCGAGGAGAACGAACTGGCCAAGAAGGCCCGGGTCGAGACCAGCGGCGACGACATGCGCGAGGGCCTGACCTGCGTGCTGTCCGTGAAGGTCCCCGAGCCGAAGTTCAGCTCGCAGACCAAGGACAAGCTGGTGTCGTCCGAAGTGCGGCCGGCGGTCGAGGAAGTGGTGGCCCGCGCGCTCGAGTCCTACCTGCTCGAGCGGCCGGCCGACGCGAAGATCATCTGCGGCAAGATCGTCGAGGCGGCGCGCGCGCGCGAGGCCGCGCGCAAGGCGCGCGAGATGACGCGCCGCAAGGGCGTGCTCGACGGCGTCGGCCTGCCCGGCAAGCTCGCCGACTGCCAGGAAAAGGATCCGGCGCAGGCCGAGCTCTACATCGTCGAGGGCGATTCGGCCGGCGGCTCGGCCAAGCAGGGCCGCGACCGCAAGTTCCAGGCGATCCTGCCGCTGCGCGGCAAGGTGCTCAACGTGGAGAAGGCGCGCTTCGACAAGCTGATCGGCTCCGAGCAGATCACCACGCTGATCACCGCGCTCGGCACGGGCATCGGCGCGCCCGACACGCCGGACGGCTTCAACATCGAGAAGCTGCGCTACCACCGCATCATCATCATGACCGACGCCGACGTCGACGGCGCGCACATCCGCACGCTGCTGCTGACGCTGTTCTACCGCCAGATGCCGCAGCTGGTGGAGGGCGGCCACATCTACATCGCGCAGCCGCCGCTGTACAAGATCAAGAACGGCAAGGACGAGCGCTACATCAAGGACGACGCCGAGCTTGCGCAGTACATGGTCACGGTGGCGCTCAGGGACGCCAGGCTGCTGCCGGCCGAGGGCGCGGCGCCGATCGAAGGCAGCGCGCTCGAAGCGCTCGCGCGCCAGTACCTGGTGGCCGACGCCATCATCGGCCGCCTGGCCCGCGTGATGGATCGCCACGCGCTCGAGGCGCTGCTGGCCGGGATCGAACTGAACCTGGACGACGCCGCGGGCGCCGAGGCCTCCGCGCAACGCCTCACCGAAGCGCTGGGCAACTCGACGGTCCGCGTGTTCGCCCAGCACGACGCGGTGACCGACAAGCACCGCCTGCGCATCGAACGTCGTCACCATGGCAACGCGAAAGTCAGCGTGATCGACGCCGAGTTCGTGCACGGCGCCGACTACGCGTCGCTCAACACCGCGTCGCGCACGTTCAAGGGGCTGCTCGGCGCCGGCGCCAGGGTCCTCCGCGGCAGCGGCGAGAAGGAAAAGCAGGCGTCGGTCGCGAGCTTCGCCGAGGCGATGGACTGGCTGATGAAGGAAGCCGACGGGGCGGTCAGCCGCCAGCGCTACAAGGGGCTGGGCGAGATGAATCCCGGCCAGTTGTGGGAAACGACGATGGACCCCGCCGTGCGCCGCATGCTGCGGGTGCAGATCGAGGACGCGATCGGCGCCGACCAGATCTTCACGACGCTGATGGGCGACGAGGTCGAGCCGCGGCGGCAGTTCATCGAGACGAATGCGCTGTACGCGGGGAACATCGACGTCTGACCTTCCCGGTTGTGCTCGCGCTCGGCGCTGTGCCGACGGCGGGTCAACGAGACATCGCCCGCAGCGGGTCCGTGCACATGTCAGCGCCGTCGCGCGGCAGCGGCCCCAGCGTGAGCCGCTCGATCGGCAGCAGGATCGGCGATGCGATCAGCCGCAGCACCGATTCCGGCACGTCGCTACGCTCGAAGCCGAAGCGCTGCTCGTCCAGCGTGCCAGTCACGCGCAAAGGGGTCTGCAGGCGAAACAGGGCGAAGCCCTTGGCGCGCGGGCGAAAGACGAACTCGAGTTCCTCGGTGGCCAGGTTCGCGTGGCCCACGCCGCGAATGCGCACGGCGGTCGTATCGATCAGGATCATGTCGTCGTTCAAGTCGCCGCGCTCGAGGTCGAACCGGCCGACGATGCAGTTCACCTCGGGCCGCGCGCGCGGATCGACCAGCGGCAGCAGCTGCAGCACGAGGTTTGCCGACCAGAGGTTGAAGACGCCGCTGCGCAGCTCGGTCGGCCAGACGGCGACGTCCACCCTGCCGTTGGCGTTGCGCAAGAGCGTGTCCAGCGACGGGGCCGTGCCCGCCAGCTCCACGTTGAGGCTGAACAGGCCGCGCAGGTCGTTCGCGCGGCCCAGGCGGCGGGCGATGATGCCGTAGTCGAAGCGCTCGATGCTGGCGGTCGCCGCGAACTCGATCTCGGTGCCCTTCAGGTCGTACGAGATCGCCAGCCGTACCGCCCCCCCGGGCAGGTTGACCACGGCGGGGTCGAGTTGCAGGCGCGCTTCCTCGAGCTTCAGGTGCAGCGCGCCGTCAGCGAGGCGGTCGCTTCCGGAGAGCACTTCCTTCGCTCTCACGTCGATGGTCGCATCGAGCCGGCGCAGGAAGCCCGCGCTCAGCAGCTTTTCGGTGCGCCCGGCCGTCCGGCTTGCGGCCGCCCGCAGGCCGCCGCGGCCAACGCCTGGCGGCGCGGGGGACTCGGTCGTCCGCTCCGGCGTCGGGAAGTCGTCGAGTTGAATGCTGGGCGCGGTCACCTGCACATCCAGGTAGGGACGCGGCCCGCCGAGGTCGAGCTTGCCGGTTCCGCTGAGCCGGCTGCGACCCACGCTCACATTCAGTCCCTGCAGCTCGTAGCCGGAGGGCGTCATGCGGAGGATCGGACCGCTGAAGGACCACGGCCCCCACGGGGGCAGTTCGACCCGCGCCAGGTCGCTGAGCGAATCGAGCCGCTCGCCTTGCATCTCGAAACTCAGCTGGCCGCCGCTGCCGAGTGGCAACGTCACCTCGCCGTCGAGCGTCAGCTGTGATCCCGCGGCCCGTGCCGCCAACGCGAACGGCACGCGGCTGGCATCGCCGGCAAAGTCGGCGAGCGTGCCGCTCGTGACTTCGATCCTGACCGGGGTCTGGTCGATCTTGCCGTCGAGCCAGGCCCGCACCGGCGCGCCCGCCATCGCGCCGACGCGTGCCTCGTCGACCCGGATCTCCGTAACCGGGCGCCGCGCCGCTCCAAGCACGGTGAGGCTGCCGCCGCGCACCCGCGCGTCGATGGCCGAGTGCTCGACCCACTCGCCCAGGCTGCTGCCGCGCCCCAGCACGCTGAGCCGCAAGGCCTGCGCGTGTCCATCGATGTCCTCGGCGATGCCCAGCCCGCGCAAGAGCGCGCCGATGTCGATGGCGCCCGCGGACAGGTCGAGGCTCGCCGCGGGTCGCTCGGCCTGCAGGTCCAGCTCGATGCCGGCCGTGAACGGCGCGCCGGCGATCTTTCCCGTAACCGACATGGGCAACAAGCGCCCCTCGCGGGTGCGGGCGACGAACGCGAGGTCCTCGAGATCGGTGCGGCCGAGCCGCAGTCGCTGCAGCTTGAAATCGATGTCGGCGTCGGCCAACCCGGTGGCGGCGGGAAGCGCCGACGCGTTGCGGCGACCACCCGCGCGGCCGTCGACGCCGCCGGCACGCAGCGTCGACAGCTCCTGCGCATCGATCAGCGGGCTGCGCACCGACGCCACGATGCCGTGGCGATCTTCGACGAGCGCGCTCCGGGCCTCGATCGTCAGCCGGCTGCGGCCGAGTTCGAGCGTCGTCCTGTCGAGCATCCAGGCCTCGTCCGACCGGCGCACGTGGCCGCGCAGGGCCACAGGCAGGCTCGCCTGCGGGGCAACGCCCAGCCAGCGCGCCAGATCGCCGACGCGCCCGGCTTGAAAGTCGAAGCGCAACGCCGTTTCGCGCATCGACTCCGCCATGGCGAGCGTGCCTTCGACCCGCAGCCTGGCCTGCGGCAGCGCCAGGTCCAGTTCGAGCGGCAGCGCGCGTTCGCGCAGCATGTCGGGCACGTGGCCGCCGCGGAACCTCAGCCTGGCGCGCTGACCCAGCAGCGTGCCGTGCGCGTGGCCGCGCAGGCGATCGCCGCGGCGCGCCGCGAGGTCCAGCGAGTCGAGCGAGACGGCGATGCGACCTGCGTCCGTGGCGCCGTTGAAGCTCAACTGCGCGGCCGCCAGCGACAGCGAAAGCTCGAGGTCTTGCGCCAGTGAAGCCGCCGTTTCGCCGCGGCCATGCGCGCGCAGGCCGAGGCGCCCGACCGTGCCTTCGACGCCGCCCGCCAAGCCCAGGCCCTGCGCCAGGTCACCGAGCGCGGCGTTGCTCGCGTCGAGTTGGAACGCAAGCGTCGGCACCGGCGCCGACGTGTCGAGCTCCAGGCCGCCGGCGAACGGCACTCCGGCGATCGTCGCGCTCATCGGGACGCGCAGGCCCTGCGCGTCGGCGCGCCAGGCCAGATGTGCATCGCGGACGTCGACGCCCAGCCCGAGCCAGCGCTCGATTTTCAGGTCGACCTCGAGGTCGAACGCGGCGAGATCGCGCAGGGACGTCGCCGGCCGCACCGGTGCGTGACTCTCGAGCCCCGGGTCGGGGACCGGCCGCGCCGCCAGGAACGGGCGCAGGTCGAGCGCGGCGGCGCTCAGCGCGCCGCTGAGTCGCGGCCGTACGCCATCGAGCGCGAGCGCAAGCTGCCCGGAAACCTCGGATCCGCCCAGCCAGGCGTGCAGGCTGCTGACGCGCACGGAATCCGCTTCGATGTTGACCATGCCGTGCACGGTCGTGCTGCCGAAGTGCGGCAGCGCCGAGCCGACGAGCCGCTCGACCGGCGCCAGATCGTCGGCATCGGCTTCAACCTGGAAGCGTGCGGTGCGCTGGCGCGCGTCGAGCGCGCCGCGGGCATGCAGCCGTGCGCCGTGCGTCTTGACGTCGAGGGTGAACGGCCAGGCCTCGGCGTCGTCCTGAAGCAGCCGTAGTGGCCCGCCTTCGATGCCGATCGAATAGGCGAAGCGTGGCTCCAGTCGGCCGCGCGCGGCCAGGCGCAGCGGCTGATCGCGCGAGGCGCTGCCGGACACCTCGTCCACCGTGACGAGGCGGCGCGTCGCCGCGCGCGCGTCGTGGTAGTGGATGTCCAGCCCGTGCAGCACGATGCGGGCAACGTCGATGCCGGGCTGCGGTGCCCGGGCCTCGCGCTGCGGCGTCTGCGTCCAGTTGGCGCGGCCGTCGGCGCCTCGTTCGAGCCACAGGCCGACATCGCGGGCCTCGATCCTGCTTGACCGCAACCCGCCACGCAGCGCCTCCAACAGGTCGACCCGGGCCCGCAGTTCACCGATCGCGAGGAATTCCTGCCCCGTGAACCCGGGCGGGTTGAGGATCCGCAGCGAGCCGATGCGAACGCCCAGCTCGCGGCCCAGCCTCGGCTCGAGCTCGAAAGCGCCTTGAAGGATGACGGGGCGCCCGAGCGCGGCAGAGGCCCGCTCCGCGGCTGCGTCGCGCCAGCGCGAGGCGTCGATCGACATGCCGGACAGCGCCACGGCCATGGCCAGGCCGATGGCGATCAGCACCACGCCCAGCGGCACGCCGATCAGGGCCGCGATCATCCAGGCGACAGGGCGTCGACGAATCGGACCCATCAAGCGCGGCGCCCGCGACATGGCAGCACGGCGCGCTCAGCAGCGGTGGGCCGCAGCGGTGATGAAGTCATCCTGGCGCAGCAAGCCGCTACTTCTTCTCCTCGACCCGGGACTCGACCACGAGATCGAGCTCGTAGACGTAAGCCGACGCGTCTGCCGGGGGCCGCGACGGCTTGAACCGGTTGATGCGCAATACGTTGCTCACGCCCGGTTGGTGCGAGTAGCCGACGATCTCGCCGTGGAAAGCCTGCCACGGGCCCGGCGTGCCGACGCGCAGGCCCTTGTCGTCGAAGCGCAGTTCGCGCACCTGCAGGCAGGTGCCCGGTGGCTGCAGCGCCGGCGTGCAGGCCACGCGCTGCGCTGCGACCTCCAGAAAGACGCGCGTCGGCGCGCCGTACAGGCTCTTCGACGTGCGCCGGCCGCTGAAGCTCAGCGCCTGCCGCTCGGCCGATACGAGGTGCAGCGTCGGAGGCTCGCCCGCTTCGACGCGCGCCTCCAGCGGTGCCGCCAGCGCCGCGGCCATGGCGGTGTCGGCGGCCATCAGGGGCGGCTCGCACGCCTTCTGCGTCGAGGCGACGCGGCCGATCTCCAGGCGGTTCTGCGGGCTCAGCCGCCAGGCGCCCGACAGCAGGTTGCAGCCACCCCGCACGGCAACGCGCGTGCCGTCGAAGCGCAGCGCGAAAGGATGGCCCGGCACGAGCAGCGCCTCGACCGGCTTGCCGCTGGCATCGACGGCCGCCCGCAGCGTCCAGTCGTGATCCTGCAGGGCGCGCACAAGCGCGGCGTCGGCGGTGCGCCGCGGCGGCGTCGGCGCCGCGGCATCGGTGGCGGCCGCCGGCGGGGCCGGCAGCATGCTGGCCGCTGCCGCCATCAGCGCCAGCAGGCAAACGCGGATTGGCTGGATGTGCATGGTGATCCCTTCAGCTGGAAATGGCCGGTCAGTCGGGCTGGCGTGTCAACACCCGCCCGGGTGCATTCCACGGCGGTACGCCGCCGTCGCGGTCGATCTGCAGCAACCGTCCTTCACCGACGCGGAACTGCTGCCCCCCGCCGGCGCCTTCCAGCGTGATGGTGTTGCCCGCGGCATTCCAGGAGAAGCTGCCGCGAACCGTCTTCGGGGCAGCCTGCCGGTCAAGGTACTGCGTGCCCAGTTCGAAGCGGCCGTCGCGCTGCAGCGTCAGCCGCATCCGGATGCCGGGGCAGTCCGCGCAGGGAGTGACGCCCTCGTAGGTGCCGGCCCAGTCCAGCGCATTGCGGCTGTTGTGCGCGGGGTCGGGCGCGGCGGGCGCCGTGCCGTCGCGTGACACGCAGCCAACGAGTCCTGGCACGCAGGCCACCAGCACCGTGGCGATCCAGCGGGGTGTACGCGACATGTGTTCCTCAGCCCTGGAGAAGAGCGCGTGATTCTAGGCGGGCGCGCGGGCAGGCCCGGGCCGCCCGGTCGCCGCCGTACCGACGATGCGGCACACTGCGGCACTCGTTCCGCTGCGCGCCCAACCGCACCCATGGATCGCCTCCGCGTCGCCGTACACAGCACCGTGCTGATCCTGATCATCGGCTGGGTGCTCTACATCGGCAAGTCGATCTTCGTGCCCGCCGTGCTCGGCGCCGTGATCGTCTACGTGATCGTCGGACTCGCCGAGACGCTCGGGCGGCTGCCGGCCGTCGGACCACGGCTTCCGGTGCAATCGCGCTACCTGTTCTCGGTGGTCGTCATCGGACTGGCCTTCTTCCTGTTCGCCTACCTGATCATGGCCAACAAGGAACGCGCGCTCGCCCTGGCGCCGCAGTACCAGCAGTCGTTGCTGGCGGCGATCCAGCAGGTCGCCGTGTACTTCGGAGTCGAGACGGAGCCCACCTGGGCGACGCTGCGACAGGAGTTGCTGGCGCAGGTCAACCTGCAGCGGCTGCTCACCTCGCTGATGGCATCGGTCGGATCGATCCTGGTGAGTTTCGTGGTCGTCTTCCTCTACGCCACCTTCCTGCTGATCGAGCGCAGCACGCTCAACGAGAAGCTCGCCAACTTGTCCGACGACCCGAAGCGCGTGGCGCGCATCCGCGGGGTCATCGGGGCGATCAACCGCCGGATCGGCTCCTACCTGGCGCTCAAGACGCTGCTCAGCCTGCTGCTGGGCGTGGTCAGCTACGGCGTGATGGTGCTGTGGGGGCTGGACTTCGCGGCCCTGTGGGCGGTGTTCACCGCGTTCCTGAACTTCGTGCCGTATGTCGGCTCGGTGCTCGCCGTTGCCCTGCCCGTGCTGATGGGAGTGGTGCAGTTCCAGGAGCCGGGTCTCGTGCTGACGCTGCTGCTCGCGCTCACCGCGGCGCAGTTCGCGATCGGCAACTTCCTCGACCCGTACGTGATGGGCAAGTCGCTGAACCTGAGCCCGTTCGCCATCCTCATCAGCCTGGCGGTCTGGGCCGAGCTGTGGGGCATCCCGGGCGCATTCCTCGCGGTGCCGATCACGGCGATCCTCACGATCGTGTTTTCCGAGTTCCCCGCCACGCGACCTCTGGCCGTCCTGCTGTCGAAGGGAGGCCGGGTGTAGGAGCCGCCCGGCTGATTCGACGCATGGACCGTGAACACCGGCGATTCGCCGTTGCGCTGCTGCTCTCCCTGCTGGTTCACTCGCTGCTGCTGACGCTGATCTTCGAGGGCCAGGGGCTCGGGCTGCCGAGCCTCGGCTTCCCTTGGCTGGAGCGCAGGATCGAGGCGCCTGACCTGCGCGCGGTGCTCGCTCCCGCGCGGCTCGAGTCCACCACTCCACCGCCGGGCCCGGCGATCGAGCCAGCGGCGGCCGGTGGGCCGCCGCCGAAGTCATCCGTGCCCAACGAGGCACCCCGACGCCGGCCTGCCGCCGCGGTGGAGCCGGCTGCCGTCGCGAAAGCACCGGTCGACACGGCGCCCGCGCCGCCCCTTCCCGCGCCCGCGAGCGCCGCTTCGCGACCCGCCGAGGCGCTCGCGACCGAGCCCACGCCTCCCGCCGCGGCGCCCGTGACCGAGCCCATGCCTCCCGCTGCGGCACCACCGCGCACGGCCGCCGACGCAGCGCGGGAAGCCGCGGTCGAGCTGCCCAGGCACGATCGCGCCGAGCTGGACACACAACGAGTCGCGGACGAGCAGAAGTCGTCGCGACAGGAAGTGGCACGCGCCGAAGCAACTCGGTCGGAGGCGGTTCGCCAGGAGGCCGAAAGGCAGGAAGCAGCACGGCAGGAGGCCGACAGGCAAGAAGCGGCGCGACAGGACGTTCTCCGTCGTGAAGCGGCGCAGGGCGAGGCAGCACGCCTGGAGGCGGAGCGTCAGGAGGCCGCACGGCAGGCGCAATTGCGGCAGGAGACCGAGCGCAGGGAGGAGACAGCCCGCGCCGAAGCGGCGCGCCTGGAGGCCGATCGACAGGAGGCGGCGCAGCAGGACGCGGCGCGCCAGGAGGAAGCGCGGCAGGAGGCGGCGCGTCAGGAGGCCGCACGACAGGAGGCAGCGCGGCGGGAGGCAGCCCGGCAGGAGGCGGCGCGGCAGGAGGCAGCCCGGCAGGAGGCGGCGCGGCAGGAGGCAGCCCGGCAGGAGGTGGCGCGGCAGGACGCCCTTCGTCGGGAAGCGGCACAGCGCGAGGCGGCGCGCGTGGAGTCCGAACGCCAGGAGGTGGCGCGGCAGGCTCAGGTTCGACAGGAGGCAGCTCGGGCCGAGGAAGCCCGCCAGCGGGCCGAACGACAAGAAGCCGAACGCCAGGAGGCGGCGCGGCAGGACGCCCTCCGTCGGGAAGCGGCACAGCGCGAGGCGGCGCGCATCGAGGCCGAGCGCCAGGAGGCGGCGCGTGTCGAGGCAGGGCGCCAGGAAGCCGCGCGGCAGGCACAGGCGCGGCTGGATGCAGAGCGCCAAGCGGAGCTGGCTCGGGTCCAGGCCGCCCAGCGCGAGGCGGCATTGGCGGAGGAACGACGGGAAGAGCGGCTGCGGGCGATCGGACGCCAACTGGACGCCGAAGCGGCTCGCCGCGATGCGGCGCCGCCTGCCGCACAGCAGGGGCCGTCGCTGCCGCTGTCCTACAGCAGCCCGCGTCGAGCGCGCCTCTTTGGTCGCGCCGATCCCAACGCCGAACTCGTCCTGTACGCCGAGGCATGGGCGCGGAAGATCGAGCTCAACATGACGATCGAGATGATCCGCGAGCTCGCCCGGCTGCCCCACCGGGATCCGATGGTGACGGTGGCCATCCGGAGCGACGGGTCGGTGGAGTCGGTGACGTTCGTCGTCTCCAGCGGCGTGCCCGACATCGACGAAGCGATCCGGCGCATCGTGCAGAGCCAGGCGCCCTACCGGCCCTTTCCGCCAGCCCTGGCCCGCGACTACGACGTCGTCGAGATCCGCCGCAACTGGCACTTCGACGTGGCGGTCCGGTTGTACTGATCGAGGCTTCAGATGCAGCCGCGCGCCAACCGGTGGCGGAGCTCAGCAGCGCATCTCGACCCGGTGCGGCCTGCCGTCGTCGACCAATGGCACCGAGCGGCCGGCCAGCAGTTCTCCATCCAGCCGCACTTCGACCGCGCCGGCCATGGGGCGAACCTGGATGAAGTCGATCTGGTACAGGGTCCGGCCATGGCGGTACTCCAGCGCGCAGCCGGGCCAGTCGCCGGGCAGGCAGGGCGACAGCTCCAGGCGAGCGCCGTCGCCGTCGGTCTTCAGCTGCAGTCCCAGCAACGACTCGACGATCAATCGGTACATCCAGCCCGACGAGCCCGTGTACCAGCTCCAGCCGCCACGTCCGGTGTGCGGTGCGACCGTGTAGACGTCGGCCGCCATCACGTACGGCTCGACCCGGTAGCGCGCCATGTCTTCGGCGGTCGAGGCGCGGTTCACCGGGTTGACGATCCCGTGCACGGACCAGGCGCGCGCGCTGTCGCCGAGCGCCGCAAACGCCATGGCAGCCCAGATCGCCGCGTGGTTGTACTGCCCGCCGTTCTCGCGCACGCCCGGCAGGTAACCCGCGATGTATCCGGGGCTCGGTCCCTTGTGATCGAACGGCGGATCCAGCAGAAGCACGACTTTCGCGTCGGGTCGCACGAGGCGCGCGTGCATCGCGTCCATCGCGCGGCGGGCGCGATCGGGCGCAGCCACGCCCGACAGCACCGACCAGCTCTGCGCGATGGAGTCGATCTGGCACTCGGCATTGCGCGCCGAGCCGAGCGGCGTGCCGTCGTCGAAATAGGCGCGGCGATACCAGTCGCCGTCCCAGCCGTGTGCTTCTAGGCGCGCCGCCAGCTGCCCGCGCTCGCTGCGGCAGCGGGCGGCGCCGGCCGCGTCGCCGTGCCGCTCGGCCAGCGCGCCGAAGCGGCCGAGGACCTCGCACAGGAAGAAGCCGAGCCAGACGCTCTCGCCGCGGCCCGCCGCGCCGACGAGATTCATGCCGTCGTTCCAGTCGCCGGTGCCGATCAGCGGCAGACCGTGTTCGCCGAAGCGCAGGCCGTGCCACAGGGCTTCCGCGGCGTGCTGGTACAGGCTCGCCTCCACGCCTGACGGCAGCGGCAGGTCGTAGTACGAGTCGTCGGGCGGATTGACGGGGCGGCCCTCGAGGTAGCGAACCTGCTCGGTGAGCACGCGCGTGTCGCCGGTCGCCTCGACGTAGCGCGCCAGCGCCAGCGGCAGCCACAGGTAGTCGTCCGAGATGCGCGTGCGAACGCCGCGGCCCTGCGGCGGGTGCCACCAGTGCTGCACGTCGCCCTCGACGAACTGGCGCCCGGCGCAGCGCAGGAGCTGTTCGCGCAGCAGCTGCGGCCGGGTGTGCACGAGCGCCATCGCGTCCTGCAACTGGTCGCGGAAGCCGAACGCGCCGCCCGACTGGTAATAGCCGCTGCGCCCCCAGAGGCGGCAGCCGATCGTCTGGTAGAGGAGCCAGCCGTTGACGAGCACGTCGACGGCCGGGTCGGGCGTGCGAACCTGCACGGCACCGAGCGTCGTGCGCCAGTGGAGTCGAACGGCCGCGAGCGCGTCGGCCCGCGCGGCCGGGCCGCGGAACCGCCGCACCAGCTGCTCGGCCTCGTCGGCGCTGCGACCCATTCCAAGGCGGAACACGACCGTGTCCGATTCGCCGTCCAGCAGCGTGACGGGCACCTGGAACGCGGCGCACGGATCGAGCGCGGCGCCTACCCGTCCGCCGAGCCGCACCCGACCCAGCGCCAGCGGCCGTTGCATCGAGCCGTTGCGCCCGATGAACTCGGCCCGGTCGCACGTGAAGCTGCCCGCGGCGCGCCGGTCGTCGTCGACGTCGAAGAAACCGACCCAGTCGCCGTAGTCGTAGCTGTACGGGTTGCGCGCGTACAGCGCCCCGCTGTCGGCCGCCACTTCGGTGACGATGTGCGGCGCCGTCTTCGCCCGCAGGTCGCCGAGCACCCACTCGACGTAACCGGTCGCGCTCAGCTTGCGCGGGCCGCCCGACACGTTGGTGAGCCGCAGCACGGAGAACTTCACCGCCGCGTCGAGCGCCACGAAGATCGTCAGCTCGGCGCGGATGCCGTGCGAGGTGTGCTCGAACACGCTGTAGCCGAAGCCGTGGCGGGCCCCGAACTCCGCGGTCCCCGGGTGGTCGGGCAGGCAGGGCAACGAGGTCGGCGACCACACGTCGCCGCTCTCCTCGTCGCGCAAGTAGATCGCCTCGCCGCTGGCGTCGGTGACGGGATCGTTGTGCCACGGCGTCAGCCGCAACTCGTGGGCGTTCTCGCACCAGGTGTAGGCACTCCCGGCCTCCGAAAGCACGCAACCGAAGCGCGGATTGGCCAGCACGTTGACCCACGGCGCCGGCGGCCGCTCCCCGGCCGGTGGCGCGATGACGTACTCGGTGCCGTCGGCGGAAAAGTCGCCGATCCCGTTGTGGCCGGCCGCGGCGCGAGCGCTCGCAGACGCCCGGCCGCCCGGCCAGGTGGCGGGCGCTTGAACCTCTCGCGCCGCGGGCAGCATCGGGACCAGCGGCGCGGGGCGGAGCGGCCGCGCCGAGCGGCGGTTGATCTGTTCGGCCAGGCTGCCGCGGCTGTCGCTGAACACGGCGCGGGCGACCGACTGCAGCAGGATGCGATCGTCATGGGCGATCTGGTCGGCGTGCCGCACGAAGATGCCGCCGGGCCGGTCGATGAAGTGCGCCTCCGCGCCGGCGCTGATCAGCCCGGTGATCTGCTCGTGCAGCCGGTGACGGTAGACGTCGCGCTCCTCGTTCCAGATCACGAGGTCGACCGCCAGGCCCTTCAGCCGCCACCAGGCGTGCGCCTGGACCAGCTGGCGCGCCAGCTCGATGTTGTCGGCGTTGCCGATCTGCAGCAGCACGATCGGCAGGTCTCCCGAGATGCCGTAGCCCCACAGGCCCGACTGTCCGCGACGGTTGCGCAGCAGCACCGCGCTGTCGGCGCGCCAGCCCGGCTGCGCGTAGATCACCGCGCCGGCCAGTCGCGCGTAGAGCTGCGCATCGGCCTCGCTCGCGTTGAGCTGGCGCAGCACGACCTGCGAGTGCGTCCACGCCAGTTCGAACACGCGCTCGGCCAGGCGCCTGTCCTGGTACTTCTCGGCGAGCGCCACGCACGCTTCACGCGAGTCGCAGACGCCCACCACCACGTCGACGATCACGCTCTGGTCCGGCGCCAGCGAGACAGTGCAGCGGCTCGCCGCGCACGGATCGAGGACCGGTCCGGCGCGATTCGACAACGGCCCGGCGGCGTCGAGCGCTCGCGGCGCCGCCAACGTGCGGCCGCGCCCGATGAAGGCGGCGCGATCGGTTTCGTGCGTGATCGGCCCGGCGACCTGCGCGGTGCTGCCGAGCCCGCGCACCGCGTGCACCGCCATCAACTGGACCATCCACGGCGGCACTTCATCGGGCGAACGCGCGCGGCGGGTGCAGAGGATGGCGGCCGGTCGCTCGACGATCTCCGTTTGCACGAAGAGCTTGCTGAAGGCGGGATGCAGCGCGTCGGCCGCCGCGCTGGCGAGCACGACCTCGGCGTAGCTCGTGACCTCGACGATGCGCCGCGTCGCGCTGCTGTTGGTGATGCGCACGCGACGCAGCTCGATGTCGTCCTCGGGCGAGACGACGATCTCGGTGTGCGTCTCGATGCCTTCGTCGCGGCGCCGGAACTCTGCGCGGCCTTCCGTGAAGATCGCCTCGTAGTGTTCCCCGCTCGTGCGCGTGGGCTGGTGCGCCGCCGACCACGCGGCGCCGGACACCGTGTCGCGCAGGTAGAAGAAGCTTCCCCACGCGTCGCGCGTGGTGTCCTCGGCCCAACGCGTGACGGCCTGCTCCTTCCAGCGGCTGTAGCCGCCGCCGCCACTGGTCACCATCACGTGATAGCGCCCGTTGGACAGCAGCTGGACCTCGGGCGCGGCCTGCTCGACGCTGCGGATCACGCGGGTCGGCGCGGTGACGCTGACCGTGGGGCCGCGGGTGCCGGCGCGCTCCTCGAGCACGGGCTGGTAGGTGACGACGCGCGGAACGCGTTCCTGCAGCAGCAGCAGGGTGGCCTGCATGCGGCGGTCGGCGGCGAAGTGCCGCTGCATCGGACCGTCCTGCAGCAGGTGCGTCAGCGCCAGCAGGCCCATGCCCTGGTGGTGCGCCATGAACGACCGCACCACGGCGCTCTTCTGGCCGCGCGGCAACCGCGCCGCGGTGTAGTCGATCGCTTCGTACAGGCCGTGCCTGCCGGCGGCGCCCGCGGCTGCGAGCCGCTGCAGGTTTTCGCAGGCCGGCTCGGGCGCGATCATCAGCGCCATCATCGACGCGTGCGGCGTGACCACCAGGTCGTCGGCCAGGCCGCGCTTCAGGCCGAGGCCCGGCACCCCGAACGCGCGGTACTGGTAATTCAACGCGGCGTCGGTCGCGTTGTAGCCCGACTCGGAGATGCCCCACGGCACGCCGCGCTGCCTGCCGTACTCGATCTGGCGCTGCACGGCCCCGCGGCACGTCTGGTCGAGCAGCGTGTGCTCGTAGCTCGGCATCAGGAGCATGGGCATCAGGTACTCGAACATCGAGCCGCTCCACGACAGCAGCACCGGCGCGCCGGCGGCCGAGGTGAGCAGGCGTCCGAGCGCGAACCAGCTCTCCTGCCCGAGCTGTCCGCGCGCGATCGCGACGAAGACGCCCAGCCGCGCTTCCGAGGCGAGCAGGTCGTAGTAGCCGGAGTCGGCGCGCCGCTCGTCTACGTTGTAGCCGATCGTCATCAGGTGGCGCGCGTCGTCGTACAGGAAGCCGTGTTCGGCGTCGGTCAGCGCCGCGGCGCGTCCGGCGAGGTCCTCGATCGTCTGGAGTCGCCTGCGCGCCGCCTCGCGCGTGGCTTCGACGGCGGGGTCGAGGGCGTCGCCGCCGGCGGCCAGTTGCCGCAGGGTCGGCATGCCGGTCGACGCGAGCGTGCCGCGCGGCGCGTCCAGGCCGAGGGCACGCAGTTCGTCGCGGCCGGCGCGACACTGCGCCAGCAGGAGGCGGGCCCACGCCTCGACCGCGGCGGCGACGTCCTGGCCCCCGGTGTCGGCCGGCGCCGCGACGGCCTCGTCCGGGGGCGCGGGCAGACGGAGCGCGCCGCAGATCGACACCGCGCCGGCTTCGAGCGTGTCCAGCATCGCGTGCCAGTCGTGCAGCGCGGCGGGCGGACGAGCGCGGTGCGCCAGCAGCATCCGGCTGAACCGGGCCAGCGCGTCGCGCAAAGCCGTGTCCTCCTTGCGAGGGTCCGCCGCGACCGACTCGACCAGCACGCCGAACGCGTCGTGCACGCCCTCGCTCCACGCGTCCGGCAGCAGCCGCTCGTCGGCCACGGCCAGCAGCGCCGATTGCAGGGTGATCAGTTGCGCGGCGAGGTTGCCGCTGTCGACCGTCGAGACATAGCGCGGGCGCAGCGGCTCGAGCGTCGTCGTGTCGTACCAGTTGTAGAAGTGGCCGCGATAGCGCGGCATGCGCTCCATCGTCGTCAGCGTTGCGTCGAGCCGCGCCAGCAGCTGGCCGGTGACGAGGTAGCCGAACCCGCGTGCCGCCACCGCCGCCAGCAGGGCAAAGCCCATGTTGGTCGGCGACGTGCGGTGGGCGATGCGCGCCACCGGGTGCTCCTGCACGTTGTCGGGCGGCAGGTGATGGTCGGCGGCAGCGACGTGCAGCTCGAAGAAGCTCCAGGTCCGGCGCGCGAGCCGGCGCAGGAACACGACCTGGGCCCCCGTCAGGGCGGTGCGCCGGCGCGCCGGCGGCCGGTCGAACCACCAGACCAGCAGCGGCGACAGCAGCCACAGCAGCAGCACGGGAGCCGCGATGGGCAGCGCGGCGGGACGCACGAACGCCAGCCCGGCCGCGCAGGCGATCGCCAGCAGCGGGGCGACCGCCATCAAGCGCGCGTTGCGCAGCAGGTCGGCCAGCGTCCCCGGCTGCGTGGGGATGGACACATCGGCCGACGGGCGCCACTCGAGCAGCCGTCGCTTGGACAGCAGCACCCGCCACAGGGTGCGCGCGATGGCGGAGAGGCTGTAGGTCGCCTCGAAGGGCAGGCAGGCCAGCGCGTGCAGCCCCTGTTGAAGCAGGCGCAGTACCGGCAGATCGGCGGCGGCTGCCGGCGCCGACGCGGTACCGGCGCGCAGCTGCTGCAGCGGCCGGCGCAGCCATCCGGCGAAGTGCGCGGCCAGCGGCATCAGCGCCGCGATGCCGACGGCAAAGAGCGTCAGCCAGCCCGGCTCCGGCAGCAGCCACCAAGCCGCCAGCAGCAGCGACACGAGCGCGGCCGGCACCACGCTGCGGCGCAGGTTGTCGAAGATCTTCAGCTGCGACAACGCGGACAACTGGTTGAGCGGGGCCGACGGCAGCGCGCGCACGTGACGGCGCAGCCAGCCGACGAGCTGCCAGTCGCCGCGGATCCACCGGTAGCGACGCGTCACATCGACGCCATAGCTCGCGGGCGCGGCCTCGATCAGCTGCACGTCGCTGAGCAGCCCGCAGCGCGCGTAGCAGCCTTCCAGCAGATCATGGCTGAGGATGCGGTTTTCGGGCAGGCGATCGGCCAGCGCGCGCTCGAAGGCGTCGACGTCGTAGATACCCTTGCCGATGAACGACCCTTCGCCGAAGAGATCCTGGTAGACGTCGGAGACGGCGCGCGTGTACGGATCGATGCCCGGCTCGCCGCCGTGCAGGCGCGCATACGCCGAGCGGTTCGTGCTCGGCAGGCTCGACGCGATGCGGGGCTGCAGGATGCCGTAGCCGTCGACCACCAGGTCGTGCTGCCCGCCAGTGCCGAAGCGCGGCCGGTTCAGCGGATGCGCCATCGTCGCCACCATCTGCGCCGCGGCGCCGCGCGGCAGCTCCGTGTCCGTGTCCAGCGTGATCACGTAGCGCACCGCCGACAGCCACAGCGGCTCGCCGACGACGCGCGCGAAGGCCTCGCCTGGTCCGACGCTGGCCTGCCCGCGCAGCAGCGCGTTCAGGTCGGCCAGCTTGCCGCGCTTGCGCTCGTGCCCCATCCACACGCGTTCGCGCGCGTTCCAGCGCCGCGGACGGTGGAACAGGTAAAAGGCGGTGGCACCGCGTGCGTCATCCCCAGGCCGGTACTTGGCGTTGAGCGCCTCGATGAGCGTCGCGGCCAGTTCGACCAGTTCCGCGTCCGCGGGCAGGTGCTCGCTCGCTGCGTCGTGCAGGTCGGTCAGCAGGCCGAAGTGCAGGTTCGGATCGCGGTTCGCGAGAAAGCGCACCTCGAGCGCCTCGACCAGCGCTTCCACCCCGGCGGCGCTTCCGAGCATGGTCGGCACCACCACCAGCGTCCGCGAGGCGGACGAAATGCCGAAGCTGTAGTCCATCCGCGGCAACGGCGCCGGCGCGACGAACTGCGTGACGAGCCAGTTGACCAGCGCCATGGCGAGCTGGCTCGACGCCACCAGCAGGGTCGCGGCGAGTGCGGCCACGCCCCACCAGGGCCACAGCAGGTCGCGCTGCGCGTGGATCACCGGCCCCGCGGCGAGCGCCAGGCTGGCCAGGCCGATGGCGCCTGCGTAGAGCGGCAGCGCCCGCGTCCGCGCTGCGCGCGCGAACTGCAGCGTGCGTGGCAGCAGCGCGCCCACCGCCTGCTCGAGGTCGGGGCGCCCCGCGCCGAGCAGGAAGTACCCGACGTGACAGCGCCTGCCGTTGGGCGCTGCAGGGGAGTCTTCTTCGGAAGCGCTCGCCGCGGCGCACAGCGCGACCGCCCGGCGCGCGATGTCGACCTCCGCCGTGTCCGACATCCGG
>Ga0209079_10000102_pt1 | contig 41057 bp, 59 predicted proteins | sample PPLLaktember2015_2_FD_187259 | JGI IMG/M metagenome (GOLD analysis project Ga0209079, IMG submission 187259) | Freshwater sediment microbial communities from Prairie Pothole Lake near Jamestown, North Dakota, USA - PPLs Lake P7 Core (6) Depth... | ecosystem: Environmental > Aquatic > Freshwater... | reverse complement strand
GAGGTAAGTGAGAGTGAGAGGGTAGAGTTGCAGCAATTTTTTCTTGATGAGTTTTTGAGGTATGGGAAGTTTACGGCGGCATGCAATCGGTTAGCTTCGCGTGGTGAGCAGTATACGGAGGCGGTTGTGGGGCAGTGGATCGAGGAGGACCCGGCGTTTAAGGTTGAGTTTGAGAAGGCGAAGCGGATAGTGGCGCGGGTGGGTGCCGTTAAAGCAGAGGAGTTTCTTAACCAGGCAGGGTCCGGATTACAAAAGACCGGCAAGGACTCCGGCATATCCAACGCCAATGTTATCGCTGCACATATGGTACTCGAGGCCGATGATAAAGCCAAGTGGTCAAGCAAGGTGCCTGCGGAAAAGACTGACGATAGGAAGATAACCGTGATAATCGAGCATTACGGAAGTAACACGAAAGTAGATTCGATTGATTCATCGGAAGTAAAGGAATTAGCGAGTGGTAACAGCGACACAGAATAGAGAGTTAATATCATACGATACGGATGGCGGGTTACATCTTAACTTGAACCCGGCGCAGCAAGCCGTGGGACTTAGCCAGAAAAGGTTTGTGGTTCTCCTCGGAGGAACACAGCTCGGTAAGACCTCGTACTGCCCGTGGTGGTTGTTTAACCGGATAAGGGAAACGTGCCGCAAAGAGGAGTTGAACGATTACCTGGTTGTCACCGCGACATATCCGTTGATGAACCTTAAACTGTTGCCGGCCTTTACGGAAGTGTACGAGGACATATTAAAACTCGGCAAGCTAAATAAAAGCGAGAAGGTCATTTATTTCAATTACAAAGGCGCGAAGGGGCGCATTATCTTTTGTTCCGCTGAGAACCCTGAGTCTATGGAGAGCGCGACGGCGAAGGCGGCGGTACTTGATGAGTGCGGCCAGGTGCAGTTCCGCAGGGAGGCGTGGGAGGCGATACGGCGCAGGTTGTCCTTGAACAGAGGGCGGGCCCTGCTGATCACGACGCTGTATACCGGCGGCGGGTGGATTAAGACAGATTTCTACGACCACTGGAAAAAAGATGATGAAGTTGGCCAGGACATAGATATATTCCAGTTTCCATCGACGGTTAATCCCAAATTTGCCGAAGAAGAATATGAAAGCGCGAGGTTGTCATTACCCGATTGGAAGTTCAAATTACTCTATATGGGGGAATTTGCCAATGCAGTCGGACTTATATATGACGCTTTTAATACCGATGTTTGCTTACTTCCGAGGAGCCGTTGGCCGGTGCTGGATTCATGGCCGCGCTACTGTGGCATGGACTTCGGCACCGACACCGCTGCCATGTTCTACGCCATCGACCCGGCCACAGGATATATCTACGCCGACCGCGAATACCTCGCTAAAGGACTGACTACGCAGCAACACGCCGACAACCTCCGCGCCATGTCGAAGAACTGGCAGATCGTTAAATGCTGCGGCGGCAAAGGGGATAAGGGCGATGATGGCTGGCGCGGTGACTTCACGGCGGCCGGCTGGCCCTGTCAGATGCCGTCAATTCAGTCCGTGGAGATCGGCATACAGCGCGTCTATACCCTGCATAAACTGAATGAACTGTTTGTTTGTTCTGACCTCTATGAATACCTGAAAGAGAAGCAATCTTACAGTTATAAACTGGATGACGATAATCAGGCGACCGGGGATATTGAAGGGAAACAACGCTATCACTTAATGGACAGTGAACGCGGTATCTTATCAGGTTTCACCCGTAACTCAACGAATTTTAAGTTAAAGCCTATCAGGGTTAGTTATGGGTACTAAGGAGATTTAATATGGATGTTGATTTTCGCACATGGAATAACTTGTTTACATCGCTGCACGATAAGCAGGACGCGGCGATGGACCTGTACTGGTTGAAAGAGTATGTACTGAAAAACGACAAGACAGGGAAGGCAGCCAAGGGCGTTACCAATATCACCATGAACGACCCGATGATATTCGGGGATACTTACATGGCGTTCATGGCCGCGGATAAACGCAAGATTGAAGTCACCGGTGTTGATGAAGCATATCAGCATAAGATTGAGGAGGATTTCAATCTGTGGTTTGACCTTGCGGATGAACGCAACGAGGCCAAGCAATACGGTTCGTTGGGTGCCTGCATGGACTTTGAGGCAGGGTTCCGCGGCGCAATCTGCTCTTTGCCGATAGTGAACCAGGAAAAGGATAAATACTTCATCGACATCATGCCGACATCTTCCCGGTGGACGTTGTGGGAACTCGGTGAGCGCGGCGTTAAACGGTTTGCTTATATCGTCCGCATGGATAAGTCCGAAGCGGAGGATACCTTCCAGAAAAAGATAGAGGTAAATTCTAAACAGGTGAACTTGTATATCTATTGGGATGATAAGATTTATGGTGTTTACCTGGGGAATTTGAGTAGCATACAGGGCACCGGTAAAGCGCTAAGAGAAGTTGAACACGGGTTAGGATTCTGCCCTGCCGTGGTGACGCGCGTAACGAAACTCGCTAAAACGATGTCCAGTGAAGGTGATGCGTTGCTGGATATAGCACGCAGCTATCCGAATATTTATGATCCTGTAATTAACCTGGTGCCGGCCATCAACCATGCGATGTCAACCTGGGCATCACTGGCCGACCGTCAATTCTTCGCACCGCTGGTTATCAAGACTGAGGCCGGTTGGGCGCTGGATGTTGGAGATCCCGACGAATACTTTGGCAACAGTTTTATCCTGCCGATGGGGTTGAAGGACAGCATTGAGAATGTGCCGACTCCGGAGGTCACGGCGGCGCAACAGGCTATTTACCAGCAGATCGTCGTCCACTGGCAGAAGGCCACTTTCCCTGATACGTCTTATGGCTCCGTTCCCGACAGAATGAGCGCGTCCCTTTACTTCGGCATGGAAGATAATGTGCAGAAGATACTTGATCCGAACAAGAACGCCAAGAACAGGCACTTCAAGGGCATTATGCGCTCTATCCAGCGCCAGCTCGCAGGCAACTGCTACCAGACGAAAGTTAGCGATGACGATGCTATTGAAATTAAGCAACGCGAATTATACAAAGAGAAATTCAGTGTGGTGGTATCCCATAGTTCCACGTCCTCGCAGAAGCAGTTAGCTTTAGCGCAGCAGGCGCGGGTATATAAAGAACTCGGGTATCCGCAGAGTTACATTATGACCCAGGTAATGAGGGAGGACGACCCTTTGAATCTGATCAGGCAGGCCAAGATGGACAGGTTGTATGCCATGATACCGGCGGCAGAGGTCTACGACTCGCTGATGGCCGATATGGACGATATATCGGAAAAGCAAAAGGCTTATGGACGCAGGCTGATTATTATGAAGGCGCTGGAAAAACAGTTTGACATGGAGGCAGGGGCTCTTAACCAGGTGCCGAACCCCGCCTCTCAGCCGGCAACGGAGCCGATAGCGGGCGGCGGCGGGTCTATCAACCAGCAGGCGGCCATGCAGAGGAAACAGACCGGCCAGCAGGACTTGACTACGCAGGCAAGACCGAACAACCTCGGCAAAGGAGGTCAGTAAATGAACCAGATAACAGGCAAAGATATTCTTGACATGGTAGTGGGTAAACTTGCGCCTGAAAAGGTGAAGCAACCCAAGATAGTGAATTTACTGGAATTGCTGGCGCAGCAACCTACTCAACCAATGATGCAGGTGAACCCTTCAAAGATAGCGCCTCCTGAAGTTGAACAGACACCGGAGAATATCGGCGCGTCAATAGCTGATACGGGTAAACCGCCAAGGAAGAATTATAACTTCCTGAAGGGAGGCAAGTAATGTCACAGCGATGGGCGGCATCAGTGGCAATGGCACAAAATGCCAGCGGTGGGCCTGCCCGGACGGCCCCGACAGCGACATTCGACGGTGGATATTTATTGAACACCCCCGGCGGCCAGTATGAGAACAAAGCTACCGCGGCGCAGATAATAGAAAAACGGCAATCCGGGGAAGGATGGGAGGGTGATAAGGGGGCAGCAGGTGTTATCATCAGCACCCCTACCGGGCAAATGTCAAACGGTATGCCGGTATTTTCTCGGCAAACCGCGCTGGGTACTGATTTAGGGCGGACAGTAAATGGGCCATTGCCAACTACGCCTTTGTTGTCTGCAATACCATTCGCTAAACCATCTTTACTGCGAAGAAGTTTTGCAATGGACAGCGCTTTACCCCCCATACCTAAGTTCAAATGGGGAAATCCCTATAACAGTGAACCGATTTATCCGATACAGTAGGTAAATATGGCTATTAAACCAGATGAATTAAGACCGATAACCATAGGGCCGGACGGAAAACCGTTAGTGGATGCGCCTATACAGGTGCAAGAACCTGACGAGGATGCGCCGCCGACCGCCGCCGTTCCTTCTCAGAATGTGCCGAGTAATTGGTCAAATCAGTTAAGACAGCGTGTTACCGGATCTCCGGTTATCCCCGCTGAAGTGGCACAACAGATGCCGGTCTGGCATAAGCGCACAGGGGCGTATGAACAGGGGCCATCCGCCGCGCAACCTCAATTTGGTATATGGCAAAATGCCCCTTCCCAACGTCCTGACGTTCCTGCCATTTATAAGAAAGCTGGTGTGCCGTTAAGGACCGGCGACAAACTGTTACCGGAAAGTGCATTTGACCATAATATCCCCTGGGCAGTGAAACTTCCTGATGGTAGAGTTATCCAGGCTGTTAATCAGCAGGAATTTGGGAAGTTGCTTGCCCGTATGCTTTTTGAAAAGGGGCCGGTGCAGGATGACAATATACAGGAACCGACGCATAATTACAGTGCCAATGATATAGCGGCGGCACTTGATGCTGGCGATGATGCGGGGGCCGACTGGATGATGTATCAGAATTACAGGGCGGGTAATGTCACTGTCCAGCAATATGAGGACTTCGCCAATCACCGGAAAACTCTGGGCGAATTACTGGTAGAGAACCCTGATATAGGGAAATTCAACAATAACCCGATCAAAGAGAAGATTCAATACATCAGCGCACAGGATTACAACGAGTGGGCGAATGAACGCAACCGCGGACTGACCGATAACCATGTCTCTTTCCAAGAAGCGCATGATGATGTTGAAAAACTATCCTCATACCTGTGGCAAGTTAAATACGCCAGGGCGCAGGAGTTCCGCAAGAAATACGCCGATGAAATAAGGCAGGGTGGGTTTGAACAGACGTTTAATGCTTACGGGAAGGGAGACCCGTACTATTTTCCTGAGTTGCCTCAAAACTTCCTTGACTGGACGGAGATACCCGATGAGTGGTTGATGAAGGATAGCAAGGGCGCAACAGTTATCGGTCTTGATGTCCCGCGATTCCCCGCGGCGCTAAAGGCACAATACGAGAAGGCACAGCAGGAACATGAGGCGTTTTTAACCTCGCAGTTACCTGACGGATATAAGGCCAAAATAGTGCAGGGCGGGTGGACAACGCCCAATTATCAGATACAGTTCTTTACGCCGGACGGCCAGATGATAACGGCAGACGGTTCACAGGTAGACCCGATGCTATTCAAAGGTTATTTCACTGATGCAGACATTGATGCGTTCAAACAGTGGGCGATTGATAACCCCGAATATTACGTTGACAGAATAAAGAAGCTGGCGCAACAAAACCCCGCTATGGCAAATGCCATTATCGCCATGTCATATCCTGAATATACCGTTGAACAGGTAGAAGGGGTAACGGGAATCCTATCAACACCGGACAGCGAAGCGGATAACTTGCAGGGAAAGATCACAGGCATTAGAAAGGCCGTGTCTGCACCTATGACAGATGTGGATAACATTAAAGCATTTCGCGCCCAGATCAAAAATTGGTTCCCCGAACTTCAGATTATTTCCGAACAGCAATCTGTCAAGCAATTTAACATGGCGAAGAATTTTATACAAACAAATATGCCCGATTTTATGAAAGCGTATTGGTCAGGGGCAGCAGGGATGGCATCTTCATTCGGAGGGATGTCATCTTATAGTGGCAACGAAGGTTTAGGCAATTTGTTAAGTTCCGCAGGGAACCTTGCTTCATCTGCACTAAAAACTAAAGAGGACAGACTTATTTACAATCTAATAGAAGCTGTCCCTGCAATCAACTTTTATGGCGCGCTTGGAACAGCCGTTGCTATGAGCGCAGGCGGTCTTATGGGAGTCTTGGGTTTAACTGCGCGGGCGACTGCCATGACAGGTGCGAAGGGATTTATAGCAAGGGCAGGGATAGTAGCAATGCAATCCTTGTTCGGGACTGCCGCGATGCGCCCGTTTGAGTCATGGATGGAAGCTGGTGATACTTATAACCAAGCACAACAAAATGGCTTCAGCAAAGATGATTCCATATCAGCAGCGAGTGAAGTATTCGCAGGGAATCTCAAGTTAGCAGGATTGGACTTCGTGCAACTGGCCGCGAGTTTTGTACCCCTCCCTGGAAATAATGCGGCAGTCCGCAATGCTGTTTTGAAAGGATTCTTGAAATACGGGAAAATCGGCACAAAGATTGGTGTCATAGGTTTATCTGAAGGTGGAGAGGAACTATATCAACAAAGCTTGCAGCGGCTTGCTTTAGGGGAACCCTTTGACCTAAATAATTGGGACGATGACATGAAAACCACCTTCCTTGTTGGCGCGATTATGGGCGGCATCATGGGCGGTGCCGGTGATATATTCGGTGCTAAATTTAATCAGAAGGCGAAGAACAAGATACAGGAAGTTACGGGGCAAACTGTTACCAATGATGAAGATGTAACTCGTATTCTAACAGAAACCCCCCAGGGCCAAGAAATAGTCAATGAGGTAGTGCAAGAAACCATACAGGAAACAATGGTAGACCAGATTGCTCTATCACAACAACGCATAAAGGCGATGAAGGCAAGAGAAACCGGGACGGTACTCCCCCCCCAAGGCGATATAGATGTTAGTAATAATCAACCATCACCTCCCCCTGAAAGTGGTACAGTACCGCCAAAGGGTACGCCTGAACCCGGCGCGACCCCGGCGACAGAGCCGCCCTCCGCTGGTACACCCGGCCCGGAGAAGCCTGCCCCGGCCACCACAGAGGGTACACCCGTACCCCCTAAAATAATCAATGTTGACGAGTTAATGAAGGCTAAACTTGAAAAGCATAACGCTGCTTCTGGACTAAAGATAGGGGACAGAATAGTTGACCCTTTAACAGGGAAAAGGGGAACTGTAACTGAATTACCAGAAGGTAGAGCGTGGAATTATGGCTTAACTCTTGATGGTGAAACCAAACAAGTACCAAGAAACAATATGTCTTGGGTATGGAAAGAAGGGGACGTGGATGCTTATTTAGGGAAAGTATCTCCAACCAAGTCACCCGTACCACCTGAACCGGCTAAACCCGCTGGCGAGGCTCCTGCAACGAAACCCGCTGCTATGTCCCGTGATGAGATAACTGCACAGGTTAAGGCACAGTATCCTGATGCCACGCCGGAACAGATAAATGCTGCCGTGGCCGCCAAAGAAGCGAAGATGGCGAGGACATCACCTGCTATGGCAGAGATTGATACTAAACTTGCCGATATTAACGCAAGGATTAAATCACATTCCGACAAAGGTATATTTGAGAGAGGAGCAATCAATGATCCCGAAGTTAAACAGGCATACGCCGACCTTATGGAAGCTGCCGGACTGTATATTAAAAAGGGAGTTTTAACGGTAGAGGAATTTGCAAAGGAACTCGGTGTCAAGGTCAACGATTTAGTTAAACAGGCATGGGCAGAGGCTTCGGCGGTCAAAGGTGAAAGCGACCAATTAAAAGCGGCGCTCGGTATATCTGAAGAAGCAGGGCATATCCCTGTTGGCAGACGCGCCATATCGGAAGTTGAGATGCAAACAACCCGTGAAGCAATCATTGAACGTGTTAACGCCGCGAGAGGTGCTTTAGAGGAACGTAAAGGGGCAATTAAGGTGCTGAGAGAACAGCAAATGGCGGCGGGTATGGCAGCAGGCGAGAAAGCGGGTGGCGGCGAAGCGGGTTATCTTGCCAGCCGCGGGGCAATGAGAGGAGAAGCAGAGAAGGTTTACACAGGATTAGGACAGGCTGAGTTTGAACAATCCGTCAGAGATTGGGTTATTGATGCGCCTAAACGGGCGTATGCCGAAAACCCTGCCATATTTAATACGAACAGGAAAGGTGAGTTTTTCACAGTAGCTAATGCACAGGAAGCGTTAATAAACTTAATGAAAGGAGAGTCGCTACCTGAGTTTCAAGTAAAACTACTTGAAAAAGTCTATGGGATTGATTTTATAAAAACTATCAAGAATACACCGAAGGGGTTAGTCCTTGATATTCTTGGGATAGCCAAATCCCTCATGGCGTTCATAGACCATTCATTCCCAGGCAGGCAGGGATGGATTATTAACTCATCTAATCCTGAAATATTCTGGCGGAATATCAAAGACGCTACCGCATCATTTTGGTCAAAAGGATATTTCGATGGATTGAAAGCAAGGGTTATGGGTGATCCCAACTTCAAAACAGCAAAGGCGTGGGGTGTCGAGTTCACTGATACTGGAATGGACAGGGTGATGAGAGAGGAAAGCTATCCATCAAGGATTATGGATAATGTCCCCGGCATGGTGCAATCCAACCGTTCCTTTACCTGGGCGGGTAACGCACAACGGCTTGATGCGTGGAATAAGTATTCAAAATGGTTAGGACCAGAGGCCACAGATGCCGAATTAAAATGGCTTGCAGGTTTTATAAATGAAGTTACAGGCAGGGGAAACTTAGGAAAACTGACTGTCCTCGCAGAGGAAGCCAACACTATTATGTTCTCGCCAAAGTTATTTGTCTCTCGCTTCCAAGTACCACTAAGGGGCGTTACTTCAGCACTTAGCCCACGGTTAAGATCAATCTACTGGCGCAATGTCGGAACGTCTATCGGTGTGACATTAACTACGTTAGCCTTATTCAAAGGACTATCAGAGATACCTGCGCTTAAAGACAAAATATATGTTGAGACTGATTTGCGCAGTTCCGACATAGGTAAACTAATTATCGGGGATACTCATATTGATTTGACCGGAGGAAACTCGCAGTTAATCTACCTGCTCGCACGTTTGGCTGCGGGAACGCGCAAATCTGGCGGCAGTAATGAGTACGATACAACTGCGGCGATTGAATTGCAACGGTATCTACGTTATAAGAACGCTCCTGTATTTGGTGTCGCCGCAGATTGGGCAGTCGGCAAAGATGTAATGGGGGAGAAGTTTGGCACTGGTAAATATTGGCAAGGGAAGATACCAATACCTATGAGCATAATGGATGTTTTCGATGCGATTAGTGTATCCGGATTAGGGGGAATTGGAGTTCTACCGCTTACAACATACGGCATTGGCGTTAACACCTATGAGCAACGTGCGATGACAGAGGAAAAACGGTTAGGCGCCGCCCTGTATTCAGATGAACAGTTAATGGATGCTACAGTCAAAGCAAAGGAAAAATATACTAAGCCCGGTGTCAATGATCCTCTCGGCGAAGAAGCGGCGCAGACCACTCTTGATAAATTAGCCAAAGATAAATACACACTTGCAGATTACAGGACTTATTTAAGGACAGCCGGTGTACCTGTTTATAAGATAACCAAACTTCAGGAATACTTCAATGAGTGCATACCCTTGTTTGATAAATGGCAAAAAGATGAAGCAGCAACAGGTTCTAAACAGAGTTATACCGCGACAGAAAAAGCACAAGCAGTATTTTGGGGATTGGATCAGACAAAAGGCAGTCCCAAAAACACAGCGCGGGCTAAATTGGCCGCGTTTGGTTTACCGAAAGAAGCCGCCCCCTGGCTTTACTGACAAAAACCCTTTGCGTTAAAAGGCAAGAGCAATTAACAATGAATTTATATTGAACACGGAGGTACATTAAAAAATGTCTTCAACAACGCAGTCTACCGCTGCTGGTTCGGCGCAGTCAAAGGGGCAGTCAAGCGCTTCCCCTGCGGCTTCAACAAGCCAGACGGATGCTTCGACGGAAGGACAAACAGAACGCACATTCACAAAAGCCGAATATGACAAGATGCAGTCAAAAAAGGACAAAGAGATTGCGGAGTTACGCGCCTCACATCGAGCCGCCGAGAACCGCGTCACTATCCTTGAAGATGCAAATGAGTCGCTAAAAGACAAATTTGTATCGCTGCAATCTGAGGTTGACCAGGGCGTACCCGATGATGTGAAAGAGTATAAGACTCAATTACAGAAGCGGGAAGAAGCCTTGAAAAAGGCAGAGCGTGACTATAAAAAGGAACGTGCTCAGTGGGATGCCGACCTTGCCGAACGTGATGGGAATGAGCGCAAGTCGCTCGCTCAAACACTGGCTGACAAATACGGCGTTGACGTAAATGTGCTCGCTGATTTTGATTCCCCGGAGAAAATGAAGGCATACGCATTGGACAACATGGACCCTACCAAATTTGCCGCACCTGCCTCTGGCGAAACTTCGACCTCGATTGAGGCGAAACCCCCGGTAATATCGGCGGCAGCCAGTGGTGGCGGTACAAGTTTGCGCGACCTGTCCCCGGAGGACAGAGTAACCAGGGGGTTACAGCAAATTAAAAAGTAACCAGGAGAAAATAAATGAAGACGTTAGCACAATACGAGTATCTTGACAGAGACGCGATTCTGTCCGGTGTCGTCGAATGGATAGTGAAAGAAAGTCCTATCCTTCAAATGTTGCCGTTCAAATCCATACAGGGCAATTCCTACAAGTACAATGTAGAAACGGCCCTGCCGACCGCGAGTTGGTTGACTGTCGGCGACACGATCACTGAGAGTTCCGGCACTTCCGAACAGCGCAGCACCGACATCTATACCATGATTCAGAACTGCCGCACGGACAAGAGTGCAATCGCACTCAATTCCACGCAGAACCCGGAAACCATTGACATACAGGCCGGGGCGAAAGCGATGGCCCATGAGTTTGAAAAGAATTTCATCATGGGGCAGACCACGACCACTTCTAACTCCAAGCAATTCAAGGGGCTGATGCGGGTACTGGCAGAACTTGAATCCGCGACCACGACCGACCTGGACGCCGGGAACAATACTCAGGTAATCGCAAACTCGGCCACCTCCGCTGCTTTGACGATGGCCAAGATGGACGAACTGATTGACGCTGTCAAAGGCGGCAAACCGGATATGCTGCTCATGTCCCGCCTCTCTCGCAGAAAGTTGAGCGCACTTCAGAGGGCCAGCGGCAGCGGTGTGGTAATGACCGACCCGAATGAATACGGCCTGCGGATGCCGACCTATGACGGCATACCCATCGTTGTGTCGGATTGGATGCCCGATAACCTGCAAGATGGTTCGGGATCAGTTCTCACCATAGCGAGCTATGACCAGAGCGCAACATACGCGTCCGGTTATGACAACGGCATAATCTTCGCCATCAAACTCGGTGAACAGGATGTCACCGGCCTCAACGCCGGGGAAATGAAGCACGAACGCGAGGAATTTTCCGAAACCTACAATGCGATAACCAACCGCTTTGTATGGTACTGCGGCCTGGCCTGCTTCAAGAAATACAGCCTCGCTGCCCTCATCAACATTGATGTGGACGCATAAGGAGAAATGAAGAAATGACAAAAGACATATATACCCCTACCCAACCGATCATGAGTCAGAACGGGTGGACTCTAACCCTCCCGCCCTATCCCGACATCATCAACACGGAAATACCGACTGACATCTGCACCGCCGACTCGTCCAAGAAATATCCCCTCGGGACTAAACTCGTAGGGGGATTAAGGACTTTCTTTTACAGCTACGCAAGCGGCACGGTCAATCCCGAAGTCGGCGCATACAAGGCCAAGAAAACCAACACCGTGGCCGTAGCTCCGACCCAGGCCACCGGCGCTGGCTCCGATGGTGACTACTATGTGTCCGTCACCATCGACACCGAGATCGGCGTACTGACCACTGGCGTACTGTCTGAGAATGAACTGGCTGGCGGCTTTATCGTGGTTGGTAACGGAAGTGGCCAGCATCCGCAGATGTTCCAGATCGTCAGCCACCCGGCTTTAGCCACGACCGGCGGGACACTGACTGTCAAACTGGATATGCCGCTTACGTCTGATGTTACCGCGGCCACCACCACCATCGAATTGATGGAGTCACCGTTCTACTGCCTGAAGGCCGACAACTCCGGCGGCGACTATGTAACCTACCTGGGTTGCTCTGCCAGCGTAGCAGCCTCCGGCGAGTACTTCTGGCTACAGACACGTGGCCCTTGCTGGGTAACCAGCGATGGCAACACCTGCGACTCCGTAGGCGACCGCACCCTGGTATGGGTCGGCAACGGCTCGGTAGTTTCCAGCAATGACATCACCGTGGAGAGCGGTATACGGATTGCTGGTTTCGCCCTTGACATGAGCGGCAGCGGTGCAAGCAACGCCCCGTTCATATTCCTGACAGGCATAGGGTAAATTTCACACGGGGCCGGGGTGTTACGATGCCCCGGCCCCGGTAAGGGCAACATGGAAGGAATAATAATCAGCGATTACATAGACAAGAAGTTCTGCAAGCTTCTTGTCATCAATGCCGATGGCAGCCGGTCACTGTATGAACCATCGGGTAATGACTTCGTCAAGGTGCAGGATTTCCCTGCGCCTTTGTCTGCCGATAATGATATTAACTTTACCGGCAAGGTGACTGTCAATGGAAAACTTTACTCCGGTGAGCACAAGGGCATAAACGAAAAGATAGAATTGCCCGAAGGCAAGTTGACTTTCAAGGACGGCATCTTGACCAAGTGGGAGGCCTCTTAATGGCTGATCTTATCCAAACGCAAGAAGAAATAGGAGAACGATATGTTTAATCCAGGACCCTGGCAATCGGTACTGCTCGATATTGACCGTGATGCTGAGTTCACCGGTGATGATGTTGACCAGTATTCAAAACTGGTAGACCTTGGCGGTGACTTTGCCAATGTGCTTGTTGTCATCCCAACCATTACCAGTTCCACGGTTGGTATAGCCATAAACAAGGAACCTTACATAGCTGAAGTGCCGTCACTTTTATATATTCTTGACGATGATGCGACTGGCAACTTCTTGTCTGCCACTACAGCAGCCACTACGGCCATGTCTATTAAATTTGAGGTTGGCGTAGCCAGATATATCAGAATTAAATGCGGGGCCAACCAGGCAGCCGACAGGACCTTCTATGTAAGGGGTTGCTAAATGAGCACGTTAATCCCACAGATACAGGTAAACGATTTTAGCAAACTGACCACATTTGAATTGAAGAGGTTGAAGTGCTGTGAGGTATATGACGGCGAGGAATACATATTTACCTTCACCCGGCCACAGACGGATTATATCAGGAGTATGGCCGAGAATAACGGCGAACTTAGTAATTCCGTAGGCGGGGAATCATTGGCCACGATAACACACCTGGTATCTACTGTGGCCATTCCCTCAGTGACGACCAGCTCCGGGGAACCGGAAGTATATGTCAGCACCAAACCGTACAAATCGAAACGCAAGAAAAAGAAAGTTAAAGTAGCAAAATAACATGGCATGCTACGTGTGTGTCAGAGGTGAAAATTGACGAGTGCTGAAATCATTGCCGCCGCTCGGGTAATACTTAAAGAAACCGCAACAACAATATGGGACGATACTGCGCTCGGCGCTTACCTGACGGACACTATCAGGGAAATATCAAACCGTGAACCTCTGAAAAAGTATGTCAATCTGCCCATCATTCAATACACGACCCGTATTGATATCTCGTCACTTACCGACCTACTCAGGATAATCCCGCAGAATGAGGTAATGTTCCCTGTAGGCAATCCCGGATATACGCCTATTTACAGGGACACGGTGCCGGCCGGTACTGAAATAGACATCCAACTTGATGCCATCCCGACTATTACCAGCGGGACCCTGACAGGCACGGTCACTTTTACAAAGGACAGCCGGGCGGTGACCGGATCAGGCACCCTCTTTACTTCCGAATTATCATCAGGCTTAACCGGGTCATTCATCGCCCATCATTCAGGAACCAAATACTACCAGGTAGCCTATATTACTTCGGCAACAGCACTGACCCTGGCCGAACCTTTTGCGGAAACAACTGCGACCGACACCGTAAGCACCACCAAATACAGGGCAAACGACTCCGTAGCGAGGATTTGTTACGGTGCCAAGTACACCGTGTCAACTACGTCCGACATGCCTCAGAAAATGGACGAGACAGCTATTTTGGGAGTTGCCGCGAAAGCTGCTATGGCACTGCTTGGATATTATGCTTTTACTGATGTCGAAACAGAGTTAGATGCCGCTGACACGAATGTGGTTAGTGGCGCTACAGTAGCCGATACTACAAATGTCGGCGGTGATGTGGCGGGTAAATATGCGGCATTGGCCGGGGCCAGGGCGGCGATAGCGCAGCAAAGGATAGCTGGTAACAGGACTTTCGGGGAATGGGCGAAATCGAAGTGGTACGACTATCAGGTGGCTTTGAGTAAATTAGGGAGGCCAACGGACTCAGCAAAGCATAACTGTTCAAGGGAGTTATAGATGAAATCTCTTACTCAAGCCTTAACCACAGATTACAAACCGCCCAAAATAGGCGATACCAAGCGGGGTAAGGAGATTGGTGTTCGTGCCAGCAGAAATAATTACATTTGGCAGGCTTGTGAGGATTGTGGGAAACAACGATGGGTAAAATTGTGTAATAATTCCCCTGAGTCCCAACGTTGTGGGAATTGCAGATATGACAGGATGCGAGAAATGAAAAGGGAAAAGAGCCCTCAGTGGAAAGGAGGAAAGCATGGCAACGGACACGGTTACATTATAGTTATGCTTCAACCTGACGACTTCTTTTTCCCAATGGCAGACGCGCATCATTACATACCAGAACACCGCCTTGTAATGGCAAAACACCTGGGTAGGCTTTTGCAGAAGTGGGAACCAGTACACCACAAGAATGGCATCAGAGATGATAACCGTATTGAAAACCTTGCAATCACATCAACATTGGGAGAACACAGCAAACAACATTCAGCAGGATACAAGGACGGGTATGCCCAAGGATTGCAAGATGGTAGAGATAAGCAGATTGCAGAATTAAAGTTACAGAACGATGATTTAATAAAAGAAGTGCGTTTATTACGATGGCAAATAAATGAGGTCAAATCCCAATGAAGACGTTGTCCCAAATTTTATCAACTGAACAGATTATGCTCAATCGTAAACCTGCCCTAAAGATAAGGGTACAGCAATTCGGTTATCCTGCCGTTTCGTCCAAACTGCGCTATTCCAATTATGATTGGAACTTGGTGCATCAGAATGATTCGGATGAAGGGGTGATATGCTGTTGCACCTATGATGGCACACTGCTTATGACCTGTGCGAGAATGGCAGAAACATCAACGCCAGTGGTCAGGTTTGAAAATCCTACGCCAGACACGGATTACAGCGCATGGGCAACTGCCTTAAATGCTGCTGAAGTTACCACTCTGCCAGAACCCCATACCTACTACCCGCTGACAGGATACGATATGATAGCCTCTCCTGTTAAAGGGGAAGTGCTGATTATCTCGCTGGCGTTGAGGGATTACGCCACTGGTGCGATTGTGCCTGATATGTCGTATCCCAATGTTATAGTAGACGAGTCAACTGTCCCTACTACCATCTGGGTGGTCAGGTATAAAGAGTCACAAGACAACGGCGTGACATGGACAGGCTGGAATGTGTTGAACGCATATCAAGATATATTAGTCCCTGACTTCTGGGCGAGTAAATAAAATGAAAAGTAAAGAATACATTGGACAAGATGGCGGCTTTCAGTTCAGATACGCTATTGACTCTGATGCCAGCACCATCGGTAGGATATACAATTATTACGCTGTTAAGGGTGGGTACACCTACACAGATAAGACAGTCAATGCTGATACGTATTACAAGATGCTGGTCAACTCGTCCATAGCTGTATATGTGATAGAGGACGATAGGGGAGTTGTGGTTGGCTATGGGGCAATGTCACAGTTACACCCTGCCACTAATATCGCTGTTGTAATAGGGTTCATACTTCCTGAGTATGTCAACAAAGGGTTAGAGGCATGGGCATGGACTCATTGGGAAGGCATAGCCAAGTTTTTCGGCATCGACAGCTTCGTGGTCAATATGCCAAGCACCAATGAGAAGTCCATAGCTGTTCAAAAGAAATTCGGCTTCGAGGTAGTCGGCACCATCAAAGATATGAGAGTGGGCAAGGGCGAGAAGTTCGACCAAGTATGGATGCAGAAACAGGTGGACCGTGGACTATAAGACACTACGAGTCTACGCTGGATTCACTCAGTTTCGGCAATGGTATTCTTACCACGGCATACAGACACTCGGCACTCCGTATGCTTCCCGCCCTATCGCAATCAAGGCAACCTATAATGATGATGGTGATATAGGCGTAGTCGCTTATCTGAATTACATCGGAGAGGGGGTATTTCATCAGACTCGCAGGGTAGGTGGCACTTGGAGCACATGGGGATTTGGCCTGTCTAATTTTCAAGATTTAATTGTCCAAAGGGGTTGGTGGTCACGGGAAAGTTATGCTGTAATGAAGTCCAACATGAACATCACCCAGCAGGTCAGCGCAGCCGGAGGTGACTCGTTCAAAGGCAGTTGCGGTCACGGAACTAATATGGGGTGGGCAAAACCACTCCCCGAACTCAGGAATCTCTCGATAGCCTTTGATGGTGATTTCCTCATTACGTGGGATTTTTCAGCCAATAACTACTCTCCGAGTTATACCAATGTTTACTATACAACCGGGACAGACCGTACTCATCAGGCCGAATCACAGTTATGGTATGGAATCATAGGCGGTGGAGATTACCTGCCAAAGTGGGTGCTTAATAAAGAACCCATGATAGACACGGTGAAACTGACTGCCACGGAACTGATGATTACCTCGGTCAAAGACTTCCAGAACACGGGCGAGAGTGTATCAATGACGAAGTGGAGACAAACATTTGCCCCTACTTGGATGGGATTGGGTTATGGATATGACATGAACTTAAACCCTGACTATGGTGGCATGGAAGCAAGCGGTGGGTATGCCAGCAAGGGGCGCATCGTCAGGGACGTTGCAGAAAATACTTTCGGTGAAGCAATCGCCTACTCGTATCTTTACAGGCCGAAAGATAGGCCAGTGATGCTATCTACCTTTGATGGCAAATCAGTCCACTTCTACCGCATGAGGAAAGACCTGAAAGTAAAAGATGGGGTATTCAGCTTCGGTGAACAGTGGATAAACTATCTGCCCCTCGCACTCTGTGGGAATGACGATTACATCTTTGCTTACAACAACAACCAGCTTTTAATCAGTCCGCAGGTTGGTGAGTGGGAAAAGCCAACCATCGGCACAGGCCTCGGCGCATACTTCGACATTGACACTGACAGGGTGATCAGCATAACAGAACAGGCGACAGTAAACCAACCGGCTAACCTTGAAATTGTGCTGAATAACTATGACGGTTACTATGATGTCCCCGGCGCTGGAGCCATTGACGATCTGAAAGTGGGCAGTCAGGTGAGCCTGTACCTTGGGTATGAAATAAGCGGGGCCGATGAAATTGAGGAGTATAAAATCTATTATGTGGACACCTGGGGGTATACCAGGGAACCTAACGCCTCGTACTTTATCTTAAAGTGCGTAGATGCGTGGGGCCTGTTGGAGCAGTATGTATTCCCCGTAGAGGTGAGGTTCAACCAGTTTGAGGATGAAACCACTTACACCGTCTATGAAATAATTGAAATGCTGGTCAATTCAATAGGTGGTACGCTGACCTTTGAAACCAAGTCCACCGACATAGACACTATCCTGCCACGGGTTAAAACTCGTACTGGCGAAAACGCAGGGAGTTTAGTCAGGCGATTACTGCAACTCGTTCCTGACCAGTTAAAGTTTTTCGGACTTGAAGGCACGATTATATATCCGCAGACCACGGACACGGCAGCCTATAAATATAAATTCCCCGTAACATATTCTTAGGAGGTAAAATGGCTACTACTCATAAACTATACACAGGAGCGATATACGCCGCCCTGATGGGCAAGGTCACTGACATATCCGCAGTTGGCACGTCTATCAAATGCTGTTTGCTCGATGACGGCTATACATTTGACCAGAATGTTCATGTCAGCTACAACGATATTTCAGCAGATGAGATATCGTCCGCTGCCCCCAACGTAGGTTATACCACAGGTGGGGTTGCCTTAACTTCCAAAACATTGACAGCAGCAGCTAAGACAATAACCTTCGACAGCGTAGACCCATCGTGGGCAACTGCGACATTCTCGTATCAGTATGCTGTATTTTACGATGATACGCCTGCTGCCGACACGGACAAGATGTTATTGAGCGTACTGGACTTCGGCGAGTTAAAGTCCGTTACCGCCGCGACCTGTCAGATAGTTTTGCCGACCAGCGGAATTTTCACAGTAACAGTAGCGTAGGTGAGATATGACAGCAACATCTTTTTACGTTCCTAAGAACAATGCAACAACTACACTGAACGGTGGTATCAATGACAGCACTCAAACAGTAGTGGTAGCTGACGGCTCAGTATTCCCGAGTACCTACCCGTTCCCTGTGCAGGTGGATAGCGAGATAATGATATGCACCACAAGGACAGGCAACACGCTGACTTGCACAAGGGCGCAAGAGAGTACCGCCGAGGCTGCTCACTTAACAGGCGCAACCATAGAAATACCCATAACGGCAGGGTTCATTACCTCTCTGAATACCGCCGTGAACGCTATTGAAAATGCTAAAGGTGCAGTAAGCGGTTATGCTTCACTGAACGCTTCAAGCAAAGTAGTGGAGCAGCCTGCCTCTGTTACAGACTTTTTAGAAGGCACACCCACAGAGGACTTGGCAACTAAAGCACCGACCTCAGAATGGGCCTTCGACCATAACGCCGCGACCTTGGCTCATGGGGTAAGCACAGGTGCTATCGCCAGCACCACTGATATTGCCACTCATGCTGCCGCTGCTGACCCTCATGCTGGTTATGTATTAGAGTCTGGAAATTATGCAGCATTGGAATTTGTGATTGACGGAGGGGGAGCAGCTATAACAACTGGTATCAAGGGTGATATTGAAGTGCCTTTTGCCTGCACCATATCGGCAGTTACCTTGCTTGCCGACCAATCAGGAAGTATCGTAGTAGATGTGTGGAAGGATACCTACGCTAACTTCCCCCCTACTGATGCCGATAGCATCACATCGGCTACGCCTCCAACTATATCTACGGCAACCAAGGCACAGGACACTACCCTCACAAGCTGGACTAAATCTATAACGGCAGGGAATATACTGCGTTTCAACGTGGATTCTTGCACTACCATTACAAGGGTGACAGTATCAATTAAGGTGTTAAAGACATAATGACAACTGCAATACTGACAGTAACAAGCGACTACACCACGCTGCCTCTATATTTTGGGACTCCGAGTGATTATACAGGAATGAACATTGACGATGGGGATACATCTTACTCATATCAGCATACGAGTTATTATCCTAACCAATTGTGGAACTTCTCAACGATGCCAGCATCAACAGCTATTGCCTCGCTTACTATATACTGCAAAGCAAAATATATAACAGAGGCCCCAAGTTATCAAGCTAATATAAGTGGCCTTGTCAGGGATTTTTCAACTTCTCTGACAAGTGATTATACGCTACTAAGTTGTACTCTTACCACTAACCCGTCCACTGCTTTACCTTGGACTACGGCTGGCATAAATGGACATACTTACGGGGTTATTTTGGTGGGCGGCCCAATTTCTGTAATAAGAACATCATACATATACTTATCAGTTGATTATACGCCTGTGCCTAAACCTCGTTCATACGGAGTCATAATAGCATAATGTTCGCTGAAGTTTTATTTGCAGAAGAAGTATTCGCCCCAGGTGCGAGTATTACAAATCCCACGGCTACTGCCACAGCACGGGCAATTGTCCCACGGCTGGTCAGCGGTTGCAGGATGATTATCGAGCCGTTGATATACGGCAGCGCGACTGCTGTGGGCAACGTAGCCACTATCAACGAGCCGAGCGTGACAGGCGTAACCGCCGCGGCTACCGCTGAAGGGCATCTGGCCTTGGTGCTAACCCTTGCCCACGCTATCGTCACGGCGAAGTATCTTGATGTGCCGATGCAGACCAACAGGGTCTATATCGTGGGCATAGATGATATGGGCAATCCCCTCTATGGTGAGGATACATTAGCAGCCACGACCTATGGTGAGAAACTAAAGGTATTGGCTGAACCAATGATAAGCGACAAAGCTACCGCTGAATCTGTGGCAGGGAACATACTGGCGAATGTGAGGCTGTTTGACCAGAGGGGGATGATAACTATTCCCCCTAATTGCGGAATGGAACTGTGGGATGTGATAGAAGTGGATGATGAAGTTTGCAATCAGTCCACTGAAAACTATCGAGTGGCAGGATACAAACTGGAATATGTCGCCAAGCAGGGGAAATTCTTGCACCATATCATACTGGCAGGAGTGTAGATGTTACTAAGTACGCTGTCTGATACTATCACGGCTACACAGTCCACGCTCAATGTGATGCCTGGGGACGGTGCGCTGTTTCCTCAGAACCAAACTTTTCTCATACAGATAGAAGATGAAATACTGTATGTCTATTCTATCTCTACCGACACCCTGGCCGTGAGCAGGGGGCAGGATGGCACTACCGCTGCTGCCCATCTGGTGAACGAACCAGTACACACCATTATTGGCGATTCCCACATTACTGCCCTCAACCAGTATGTTGATACACTTGGTGGGATTGCAGTTGATACTGGTGGAGGCGCAGTAGACAACGAGTATGCAAAGTTCACCGACCTTAATACGTTAGAGGGCAGAAGTTACGCCGAAACCTTATCTGATTTAAGTGGACAAGCGGCAGCAGACTTTAATCTACCTGTTAATATTGCACTTACATTCGGTGACGGTGGAGAACAGATAGAAAATAATAATACCGATCTAACCGTCACATCAGGGGGAGCCATTAATCTGACTGCCGCCACGGACGTAGTAATACCGGCTAACGTAGGTGTGACATTCGGTACAGGGGAAAAGATTGAGGGTGATTCCACGGACTTGACCGTGACCTCCGGCGGTGCGATTAACCTGACGGCTACTACTGATGTGGTCATTCCCGCCAATGTCGGAGTTACGTTTGGCACGGGAGAGAAAATAGAAGGGGATAGTACAGACCTCACGGTGACTTCGGGCGGCGCAATCAACTTAACCGCAACGACTGACGTTGTTATCCCCGCGAATGTTGGTATCACCTTTGGTACTGGTGAAAAGATTGAAGGAGATTCAACCGACCTCACAATAACAAGCGGTGCGGATATTGCCTTGACAGCTACGGCTGATATCAATATACCTGCCAATGTTGGTCTTACATTCGGCGATGATGGCGAGAAGATAGAAGGTGATGGGACTGATTTAACTATTGCGTCAGGCGGGAAATTAAACCTGAACCCAACTGGCAATCTTGAATCTACTAAACAAGGTATCACAGATAACCACGTTTTAACCGTTGACGATGCCTCTGCTGCCGATAATGACTATGCCAAGTTCACAGCTAACGGAATTGAAGGCGTGGCTTATGCAACAGTATTGAGCGACATAGGTGCTGCCACAACCGCAACTGCTATACAGGCCGTTGAGGATACTGGGCTCGTAATGACCGATGGCAAGGCTATTGAGTTTGATCCTACGCCTGGGACTGACCATACAGCAAACGGCGTGATAGTGACCATGACCGCAGGAGCATCATTAGTATTCGGTGATGCTTGCTATGTCGGCACGGATGGCAAGATGGAAAAAGCACTTGCTGACGATGCAGCAATAACTATTCCAGCTACGCATCTTTGTATAGCCACGATTGCCGAAAATAGTGCAGGCTTGTTCTTAGTCAAAGGATGGGCGAAAGATGCAAGCTGGTCATTCGATGTGGGCAAAAGTGTCTACTTGAGCGCAGCCACGGCTGGCCTGATAACCAAAACCATGCCAAGCAAGGTGACAGGAAACCAAGTGCAGGTTCTTGGTACTGCGATAGCTTCAGATACTATAGAGTGGTCACCGAGTCCGATTGTTATGGAGTACGCCTAATGGAACAGAAAGACATTGACAGGCTGCTCGCTTGCCGAAAGGCCATAGACGACCACAGGGTACGCAAGGCAGATGCTCGTGTGTCTACTTCGCAAACAGTCCCTATGCAGAATGTATTTGAGGCATCGAGGGACATATATCTTAAAGTGCTTGGGGATAATGGATTTAAGACACTTGATGATTTCATGAAATTTAATGAGGCGATGTGCTTGCTTACCCTCAAGGAATACATACCAGTTATAAGTGGCAAGTGTGACCTATGCCTACAGGAATCTGAACCGCTGTGCAAGTTATCAGGTTTTGTCCCTAAAGACTACATTGGGGGATTATGTTTTTATAACCCCAAAAGTGTTACCCCTCAAGAGTGGTATCCGTCAGTATTAGATATGTTCAGACAGGGACACAAACTGCAACTTGGGGCAGATGGCAAGCATAGAATGTTTTGCCCTGATGGACACGGGTGGACTGTGGAACCTACCTCAAAAGATTTTGCTATAGACATATTGTGGAAGTAATATGACAACTTTAATACTACGCCCAAATGGGGATAACACTATCGCACTTAGTAGAAGCACAGGCAGTTATAACTATGCTTGTGTGGATGAGTCAAGTGCCGATGATGCTGATTATGTGAATGCGTTTGCTTCCAATGGTGTATCAACAGCGACAGACAAATATAATTTCCCAGACCATAGTGCTGAATCAGGAACTATCAACAGCGTGAAACTTTATGCACGATGCAAATATGAGGTGCTGGGAGGAGTAGTAAGCGGATATGTCAAACTCAATGCTACATCAGGGACAGCAGGAACTCAGCAGAATTTAACAACCTCTTGGGCAGTATATACTCAAACATGGACAACCAATCCAGACGACTCCGCAGCGTGGGAATGGTCTGATATAGATGCCTTGATAGCAGGGATTACCCTCAATATGTCTGCTTTGGATAAAGGGAACACTGGTAACTCATACTGTTCTCAATTCTATGTAGAGGTTGATTATACCGCCCCTACTGGTTGGGCAAATATCAAGAATATCAGGGCAGGCACAGGCAGTATTACTGCCACTGATGTTGAGTCTATTTGGTTCGGGACTTCACAAGTCTTAACTTCTGACTTCGATCAATTCAACGGAGCAACCGTTTAGGAGGCGTACCATGCAGAACAATCCACCGCACGGAAGTTCGAAAGGGGGTGATAAGTGGACCAGAATTTTGTTATTGTTAGTCTTGCTGGCTCAGTTAGCGTCATCGTGGGCGTTGTTGCACTTCTTGTAAAAAGTTTTATCACCGATAAACCAAAGACTAATGGTAACGGGAAAAACAAACAAATTGATGATATTGAAATAAAACTCTCTGAAGCGATATCAGGCTTCAGGGAAAGCCATCTTGAGGAACGGATGTTACTCAAGCAATTAACTAAGGAACTTGAAGAACTAAAAACATTAGTCGGTATCTGCGCTGATATATTAAAGAAAATCTAATCTTTGCGTTCATCATTTAACCGTCACGCTAATACCGTGGCGGTTTTTTTGCTTACATAATGACAATAATCTGTTGAGTTAATACGCAGTTAAGTTATAAGGTTTTTATAACAATAATTTTATGGGGGTAATATGAAAGACATTTTTGACACTGTAATCGGCTTCATAAAAGGACTTATGCAGCCACTCATCACCGTCTTTGCCCTGATGGTTGGTGGGAACCTCATCACCACGGGCAAGGTATCCGCAGAACAGGCATGGCTTATCCCGGTCGGGGTTATCGCTTACTGGTTCGCCGACAAGTCTGGCATATGGGACAAGCTATTCAAACAAGACCCAAAAGCTGATAGCCTCATCGAAACGCCCAACAAGGTATCGGGATGGGGCGACTGCGACTATGGCGACTGCGCTGACTATGACAACGAAACCGTCAGCACCGGCTTTTCACCGGCAGAGAACAAAAGCACCGGCGTTGTTGAAGGCATCATTACCAAGATACAGGCCGAATTAAAAGCCGATGGTATCCTGGCTGATGTGGCTGCCGTGTCAAGCCGTATCGTATCTTACCTCGGCGCACACGGCGATGAATTAGACCCGGACGATTTGGCCGACCTCATCACCGCAGGAATAAATTATGCCAGCATCGCTTACAAGGACGTTACCGGACTGACACCGCCTACGAATTTTGACCAGGTTGCCGACTACAACAAGTGGTGGCGCAACAATCAGAAGGCTTGCAAAGCACCGAAGGGCGAAGCACGGGCGGTCCTGATGACCCTGCGTGATCTCTTGAAAAGGCGGGACGACCTGTAGCATGGAGGGCGATAAAGTGCAGGGATTCGGGTGGGTAATGCTCGGTTGGCTCATCGGTTTTGTGCTGGTGTGTGTAATCCTTGCCAATTTCGGTTGTATGCCCTTAGAAACGCCTGAGAACCCCCAAAACGGCGCAATCTGCATGACCTCTGAGATGCTCGACAGGCAACTTTCCGATGCCTACGCCGCCGGGTATCAAAAGGCGAAGGCTGATGCAACACCACGGGCAGACGTTGAATTGTCTTTGATAACGCAGGAACAATTACTGGCGTTCTTACGGTCTGACCCCTGCGACAGGTGCGTGTCTGCTAACTACGATGCGGCTAACAGTTGTCTTGCACGGGCAGAGTGTCTTACCGCTTCGGCGCGGTCACATGGTTGGGACTGCTATGGCGTGATAATTAACTTTGAAGTTGGCGCACACGCTATCGTTGCCTTCCCGTTGAAAGACGGCGGCATTGTATTCGTTGAACCCTGGTACGATACATTGGAACTTGTCGAGGCCGGGGAAGTTTACCGTCCGGCCAAGAAAATCATAGAGGAGGTCGGCATATTGAAATAGCTTCCTAAGTAGGGTTGCCCCATGAATAGGAAGCATGGGGCGACAGTGGGACCGCTATGCGGGCGGTGACGCCTGATTTAAGTCGCGGGGCACTGTATTTACAGGTTCCTCACGCCATCGGCAACCGCCCGCAACGGTCACGAAGATGTTTACTGCTCAATAAAATGGACATGTGCTTAATTTAATGGACTGGAAAATAAAGGCAGAGAGAAGGGAATCACGAAAGAAAAACCGCAAATATGTAATCCACTCTAAATCCCTGGGGCAAATTTACCAACAGGAGATAAAGAAACGTGCGATTCAGAACTCTACCGACAATCCAAATCGGAGGGCATGAATATGACATTGAGTTGTGCAATGCCCCCGCCGTTAGCCAACATGGCCACCAGGGGGACGGACATTCGCAGGCTATGTCCATTCGTGTCGCCACTCAGTTAATAGATGGCGGTTACAGGAAAGTATCTGATGTAGAGGAAATCCTTATACACGAACTACTCCACCAAATTAACATCGTGTGGAGTTGCGATATAGACGAAACTAACATAGAACGTATGGCACAGGGTCTACTTCAGGTGTTCAAACAATACGGTTTTGAGTTGATTCAAAATGGAGATTAACTGGCCTGAAGTTTTCACCTGTATGGTATTTTGTGCGCCGTTCTGTTTCGTGTTCTGTGAAACAATGCATTACCTGATACGCAAGATTAAAGAGAAGGCTAATGCCCGTTGTCCGTGGTGCGGGGGGAAAAGTAAACACAACGATCTGTGCGATGACTGTGTTGCCCATTTAATAAAAGATGGAACATATCGACCATGAGTAACTTTTACTGTCATGGTTGCCGCGTAGTGCTATGCAGTAAGTCAGACTACGGCGTGATAGACGGCAAGGAATACTGCGCCGAATGTTACGATAAAAAGATACAGGAGGCTTTAGGGGCTCCGGCCCCGGCTGATGTTAGTAACTCAAAAGAGCATTGAGTACACCAGAGCTAACCATACAAAGCGAATATATTTTATCGGAGATGTCCACGCAGGGACGATAGCACACTCCGAAAAGAATTTAGACAAAGCAATAGCCAAGATAAATAAAGATGATGGCGCGTTGGTTGTGCTGATGGGCGACCTGGGGGAATTTATCACACCAAAGGATAAGCGGTTTGACACACAGATAATAAGTGATTGGGTCAAGAGGCACGATATCGCCCACTGTGAAGAAGAATATATTGTTTCAAAGTTCCGCGCCATCGATAAAGAAAAGATAATAGGCGCTATTGAAGGCAACCACGAAATCAGCCACAAGCTATACAACGGATCGGATGCCCACCAACATATCTGTGACGGCCTGGGCATAAGGAACCTCGGCTTTTCCTGTTTCTATGACCTGTCATTCCAGCGCAGCGGCGGGGAAACGCACCGATATAGACTGTGCTTAACTCACGGCTCCACCGGGGCCTGCACGGACAGCTACAAGAACACTATTTTAACCAGGTGGATAGACCAGAATCAGGCTGATATCTATGCGTACGCCCATGTGCATGATGTGAAGATGAAGGCAAGGCAATACCTGGGGGTTGACCGGAAGGGAAGGATTGTCAACCGTGAAGCTATGGGTGTGATGACCGGTTGCTTTTTTAAGACGTATGTTCAGGGAACTAATGCTACCTACGGCGAACGGCGTAACTTCCCGCCTGTCAAACTCGGCTATCCGATGATAGAAATTGACATCCCCACATATCAGCTTACTTTTACAGAAACCGTTGACTTAAAGCAGGACTGATGTGAAAAAGTGTACTCAATGCCATCAAGAATTACCCTTTGTTTCTTTTAGCAAAGATAGTAGAAGTGTATCTGGTGTGAGGTCAGAATGTAAACAATGCCAAAATATCAGGCAGATCGCTTATCTGAAAACAGAAAAAGGGAAGTTATCCCGTAGGAAATACCATTGCTCAGAAAAAGGTAAGGCCGCAGATAAAAAAAGCGAACAAGCATTGTTAGGCAAAGAGAGAATGAGTAGGTATCGCAAATCTCCTAAAGGCAAGGACTCTCTTAAAAAGAGATCAGCCAGATATTACCAAACTGATAAAGGTAAATTGAAACTTATAAATGCTTCACATAGAAGAAGGTTAAGTGGAGCAGGCGCTGTTTCCTCACTTACCTTGGCTGAATGGAATGATATAAAGAGGCTGTACAAATACAAGTGCGTATATTGTGGTGAAAAGAAACACTTGACGATGGACCATGTTATACCTATAAGCAAAGGAGGACTGCATACAAAAGGAAATATATTACCAGCTTGCCAAAGCTGCAACTCGGTAAAAGGAAACAGGCCCGTATTATTACAACTGTTAGTAGAAATGTAAGCCAACCCGACATCGATGCTTATTGGGACGATACCGTGTGGCGTTTCTTTGAAGTGATTTGCTACCTGCACTACATGTCTGATGAATGGGATTGCTAATAATGTTAAACGACCCTGCCGTAGAGATTGCCAGCTTAACCAGGGAAATTATGCACCGATGCAAAGGCTTCACCTGGGAACAAGCGACACTATTGGCACTGTTTATATATAAGAAAGAAAACCCCGGCTTCGATGATAACATCTTAGCTTAGAAAAATAATCTCCTCCTGATTTTGCCCGGTGACGATTCGACCCGTTACCGGGCGTTTAACGCACATTCATCAAATACGCCGCCAGGAACCTTTCTGCATCTTCACTAAACCCCCCGTTCTTCCTGGACTGTTTTTCCCACCGCACAATCTCCGCTAACGTGCTGGCCCTGATCCGATAATATTTTGCTAAAGTATAAACCTTGTCGGCCCGTGGTAAATATTCCCCTGTTTCATATTCTGCTAATTGGGTATAGTTAATACCCGTGTCTTTCGACACCTCTCTGATGGTAACGCCTTTGTCCCTGCGGAGTTTCCGCAACACTATTCCAAATTCCCCAGCCATTGTACTTTCTCTGTAATTTATTCAATTATCAGCCTCCCAAGTAATCGTATCCTTGTCTCGACATATTAACTATAGCAAATGTTTTATTGCTATGTCAAGAAAATTTACCAATAAACTATTGACAAATACCCTTTTAGTGTGATTTAATATTACCAACATGATGGTAAACACGGCAAACAACCCAACGAGCCAAACAGTATCAAACCGTATGTCGTGTCCGACATGTTACAGTGTGCGACATTCCAACATAGTGGTAAAACAGTTTCGTCAAAGCCATGAACATTTTGACAACCTACAATGTGCGACGCGGATTCACGTCCGTCACGCATCTCACAAAAGCAATTCGCTGATTATACCACACGGAGGGAAACTTTGGTAAAGCGGCTACAGGTCCAGTTTTCGTTAAGGGCAGAGAACGTGGAGTTTTTACGGGATTTGGCCACAGAGTATGACCTGTCGATGTCGGAGATATTAAGGGTGCTCATATCAGATTTTAAGGAGAATAAGGCGAATGGCAAAAGGACAACGGCAACCAACAAACTGGAAGCTCTTGGTAGCGATGCTATTAAGGTTGCAAAAGGATAAGAAATACCGGCAATAAAAAATAAAGGAGGGGATATCATGCCACAGAAATTTTGGATGGTGTGGTTGGAAGCATCGCCAACTACAAAGCACAGGCACACGACCTATGAAGCGGCCCGGTGGGAGGCCGACCGGATAGCGATGTTACCGGACAACAAGGGGCGCAAGGTCTACATCTTAGAAGCGCTTGACTGGCGCTGTAACGACGGCCTGCCGGTGGTGGAGTTATGACCTGGGTACAAGCCAACGAATGTAAGCCTGACAATCCTCCCCCTGCATCAGTCTGCGAGAAATGCCCAAAGAAAGATAACGGATGCCCTGCTGAGAAAACGGAGGCCGACAATGCCGATATATAAAGCCGACATTTCCTTTGAAGGCACGGTGAGTATCGAATTTGAAGCGATGGGCGACCCGGAATCATCGGAAACCGCATCAGAGATTTTCGGTGACATGGACAAGGGCCGGTTGAACATGGCTGATATCGATATCAAGAGTGTGTGGGTACAACCAATGGACTCTGAGGACATAGCCATGCACAAGGCAGAAGCAAGGGGGCAGATATGAAACGGTTACTGGATGGAATGTTATCGCCGGTGAACCGAGAGGCCGGGTTCGGCCTGATCGAAATGCCTGACGGTGAAATACAGCTAACCTTGAAATTTACGCTCATGCACAAATTTGAGGACACAGCAACGGCAGGCGAAATTAACGCCTACGCAGATAAATTGAGGGAGGAATATAGCAGATGACAACAGAGACAAGTCAATCACCTGTATTGTCGCCAGACGTGGAGATATTAAAGCAGGAACGGGATTTAATTCTGCCGGATTACGGCGCACTGGTAGTCAATACCGATGCGGATATGGCTGTTGCGGCGCAGGCCGTAGTCAAGCTGCACCTGTTTAATAAGAAGGCCGAGGAATTGAGGAAGGAAAAGACGGCTCCGCTTAACGCGCAGGTCAAATGGTGGAATGACCAATTCAGGATATTAACCGATCCTATCGGCCAACTTGAAAGGGGAATCAATAGCAAGGTATTTGCTTACCGGCAAATAGTAGAGGCGGCGCGACGCAAAGAGCAGGCCCGACAGGACGCGCTGGCCGCGAAGCGCATGGAACGTGCCGAGGCCAAAGGGATAACACCTGCGATACCCGAAGTGGTGGCTCCGATTGTGGCAGGTCCCGAGAAAAGGGTAGAAACCGATTTTGGGAAAGCCTCTTTTACCGAGAAGTGGAATTTTGCAATTACCGATGAAAGCCTGCTACCCAGGGAATATCTTATGCCGGATGAAATCAAAATCCGCAGGGTAGTTAAAGCACTCAAAGCCGACACAAAGATACCGGGTATTCGCGTATTTGACGAAGGCGGCGTGAGCATCAGGGGAAATGCGGCTATATAGCTTCGATTTACCCAACGGTCAATCGGCGTCATTCCTTTCTGTCACGTCGATAATAAGCGGCTATACAGGTGCCCGTTTTATGCGGTCACAGGTGGCTATGGATATCGGCAATCAGGTCCATGACATTATCAAGGAAATTAACCGTGGAAAAACCTACTCAAAGAAGGAATGGGAACCGGTGCCCGAGCCGGTCAAGCAATCAGTCCGCGCTTATATCCGCTGGCAGAAGGCAACCGGCTATATCTCAAAGGAAAGCGAGTACACAGTGTTTTCGGCCAAGCATGGGTACGCTGGCACCGTAGATGACTTAGGATTGATAAAAGGCTACGCGGCGATCTGTGACTGGAAATCGGGCTTTATGGACCCGACGGCCGTGGCCCTGCAGCTCGTCGCTTATTTCATGGCTTACCTTGAGATGAACCCCAAGCGTGTACTCAATGACCTGCGCGGCGTGCACCTTGATAAAAAAACAGGAAACTTCGCGGAGCGAATCATCGACAAATCCGAGATTAAGAAACTATTTGACCAGTTCTTATATATGAAAGAACAGGCTATGCCGGAAACCGGCGAAGTAAATATAAAGGAGGTTAGCAGTATGACAATGAATCCAGCACAGACAAAGGCCGTGGCGCGGGTGGCCCGGGATGAACGGTCACTCGCAGTATCAGAAAAGCAGGCTGCGGCGCTCGATATCCTGCGGACGTCTTACCCGGACGCGCCCGAGGTCGAAATCAAGGCAGCGGCTATTATCTGCGCTACCTATGACGGCGATCCGCTAATGGGGGATATCTTTTTAATTCCCTATAAGGACAAGGACAAAGGTACTGTTACATGGTCGCGTGTTTGCAGCATCAAGTTTAAGCGGAAACTCGGTCAGCGGGTAAGCCCGTTTACTTACCTGGATGATACACCGCGCATGTTATCAGAGGCCGAAGGGGTAAAGATTTACGGCAAACGGTGGGCCTCGTTTTCAAAAGGAAAGATTGTCGCGATAACTAAACTGCGTGACCTGGCGACAGGCAAAACTTCCCAAGGCGTAGGGACATGGCCCGAGTCCGCCGGAGTTATCGGCGCTATTAAAGGCAACACGCAGGAAAACATGGCTTTTATCAGGTCGGAAAGTCAGGCCATTGAGCGCCTAAACATTACTGCGGTGCCGCAGATGGATGTAATTGACGAAAGGTTTGTTGATACCACTACCGGCGAAATACTGGAATCCCCGGAAGTTATGGAATTGGCAGGGCCAGCGGATAACCAACCAGAGGAAGATACCGCCCCGGCAAATCCCGCCGATGAAGGATTCGGATTCTGCGAAGAGCACCAGGTACCGTTCACGCAGATGAGAGCCAGAGCAGGGCAGACGTTTATAGCTCACAAGAAAGAGGACGGCAAGCTATGTTACCCGCCGAAAGAGAAGCCGGTCATAGAAACGGTAGTGGAAGAACAGGAACCGCCACCAGCGGCCCCTGACGCGCAAATTGACACGGCACCTGATGATGGCAAGACCTTTGAAACAGCGATGGAAAGCCTGTCAAGGCAAATTTGGGGCGATAAGTGGCAACCGCAACTCAGGCAGTTAATGAAATCCAAATACGGTTATAACAGCCGGAAAGATATCAAGGAAAACAAGCGCAACGAAATCATCGACCTGCTAACGCAGATGTCAGAGATTAAATAACGGAGGATTAAATGTCAGAGAAAAAAACAAGGAAAGCCAAGAAGGTCAAGAAGGTATCAATCTTTCAGAGCATGATGAAGGCGCTCGGTTATATACCGGCTCCGAAAACAAGGTCAGGCAAAGGCGTAAACGTGAAACCCTACGTCCGCAAGAAGCCGGTAAAGGCCACGGCAGTAACAACGGAAACCTTACCGGGTACCCCGGCGCACGACACTATATAGGAAGGTGCCTGGTGCGCTCAAGTGGCCTAAAGATCGACCACGCGAAAGCTGGAAGCGCTAAGTGGAGCTGCAATACCAGCCAGGTGTCTCTCCTCCTTTTATTGGGCCGGGGGACTGATAAACCCCCGGCCCGCAAAATCTTATAGCATCGCAGGAGAGTAGAGATGGCCCGACCAAAAGGTTCAAAAGATAAAACGAAGCGCAAACAAAGGATAGTAAAGGACAAGGTAGATATTGAATACGCCGATACAGGATGCCACATAAGCCCGAAATGCCTTGAATGTAAAAGAGGGCGGTGTATCTATGGCTGAAGTTATTTGCCCCTGCTGTAAACGAAAGTGCATCAAGCTATTTCATAGATTCTTATGCTGGAATTGTGGATGGAGTGATTACGATTAAACATATCGATTTGTTTTCAGGTATCGGCGGCTTTTCGTTGGCCTGTGACTGGGCAGGGATAGAAACTATTTGCTTCTGCGAAATGGATAAATTCTGTCAGAAAGTATTAGCGAAACATTGGCCTAATGTGCCTTGTATTGAGGACGTAAATAATGTCGAAGAAATCAAACAGGTTGTTACCATCTCCCCGCGCGAGAGATTGGAAAGGAAAGCAGAGGGATTTAATAAATGGGGAGAATGTGGACAAAAACGGAATCAAATGGGGGAAAGACTTGAATCAAATGATCCAACTATTACCAACCCCACAGCAACGGGATTACAAGAACTCAAACGTAACGAACGAAGTAACTCCCCGGATGCAACGGAAGTTAGAACAAGGATGGACAACGGATTTGAACGACATGATAGCCTCTTGCTCACCGCAGGCTTCCCCTGCCAACCATTCAGCAATGCCGGACGAAAACGTGGAACGTCAGATGACCGTTATCTCTGGCCGCAGACTCTCGCAGTCATTGAAGCTGTCAAACCCGATTGGATTATTCTTGAGAACGTGCCTGGAATCCTCAATATGGTATTCCCCGATAGTGAAGTTGGAGTGGCAAGCCAAAGCACTCTATTCAGTGTTGAGAATGACGAAATCTGCGATTACAACACAATCAGCGGAGGAATCGAATCAGACCTCAGACAAGCAGGGTATGAAACAGTATGGCTTGTTATTCCAGCTTGCAGCCTCGGCGCACCCCACAGAAGGGATAGAGTGTGGATTGTTGCACAGTCCGTCAGGCCAGGAGCCGGGAGTAACAAACGAGAGATTACAGACCAAGGACGGTCAACCAGCGAAAATAGGCGAGAGGGCATACGACAAGAAAACGGGAAGGTTGGCACAAGTGGGATTAACTCAACAGATAAACATGGGGTTGTTGCCAACGCCATGCGGAATGGAAACAGACAACAGGGAGAGGGTAGCGGATGCAGTAGCCAGGGGAAAACCGACACTCAAAAGCAGGGGCAAGGGCGAGGACAACATACAGGACAACATAACGAACAGGTTGAACTTTATAGCCATGCTGCCGACACCTATGGCGCAGGATGCCAAAGACAAGGGCAGTTGCCCAAGTCAGACAGGCAAGAACGAGATAGCAATAGTTATAGAACAATCCCTGGATGGTCAGAGAACTGGTATGAAGTTGCAACCAAGTTTTGTAGAGTGGATGATGGGTTACCCCGAGTCGTGGACAGAGTTGACCGATTAAAGGCGTTAGGCAATGCAATCGTCCCTGCCATTGCGAGTGTTTTAATCTCAAATATTAAAGCCATACAGGATAGTGATTATGCAAACGATTAGTGCAATCTATCAGTACCGCGACCTCACCGGCGCCGTGGTTCATGAGACGCTACGGTACGGACCCGAAAAGGATTTTAGACAGCGCAGGCCCGGCCCGGACGGTCAATATATCTGGTCCCTGCAGGGCATAGAACCTGTGTTGTATCGTCTGCCTCAAATTACCAAGGCCATCAAGGACGGCGTGCCCGTTTTCCTGACAGAAGGCGAGAAGGACGCAGACAACCTGGTTAAATTGGGCTTCGAGGCCACGACAGCGGCAATGGGTTGCGGCAAGTGGAGAAAGTCATACACCGAAGCATTGAAAGGGGCTGTAGTGTGTATTTGCCCCGACAATGACGACGCTGGCTGGGCGCACGCCCTCAATGTTCTTGAAGAAATCTATTATGACGCGGAGGCCGTGAAAATCATTCGGCTGCCGGGCCCGGGCAAGGACGTGAGCGATTGGATAGAGGCCGGGGGCACCGCCGAGGCCCTGCGCGACCTGGCCGACAATGAGGAGATTTCCGTACCTCTGTCTGTCTACAGATTTTATGATGCCCAACTGCTGGTTATGACACCGGCTGAACTACTTACCGAAATAGAACGGCTGAAAACCGCACCGCTACGGGAAACACCGAAATTAGCATTGGTTGAATATGAATTGAGAATTTGGAGGCAGGCATTGAAACACCGGATACCGAAACGGGGCGGGATAGATTTATCTTATGCCACAGCCTAAGTTAATAGATAAAGGAACGTCCTATTGTTTTTCGTGGGACGAATATAAATTAGACTGCACGGTATCAGGTGTGCGCGAACACCGGGACGGGCGCATGACCTGTATTGTGCTATTTACCACATCGGACAGCGAATACAATCCGCATCTGTTAGAACAGAACTTTAACCTATTAGGAACATCTCAGGCCAAAACCTTGCTCAAGAACGCTCTGCTCAAGGTTTATCAGGTCAAGGTCGATTGGGATGAAGTAATAGGCCAGATATGCGCCATCACCTTAAACATTTTGCGCCAGGGCGAACCGATACATGAAATCTGGACGGATGATAAGGTCTATCCCCTTGAATATAAGCTGTATCCCATCTTGCCGGAAGGCGAGCCAACCCTCCTATTTGCGGACGGTGGAAGCGGGAAGTCGTCTATCGGATTATTCCTTGCCTGCTGCATTGCGCTGCCGTGGCAGGATAACCCGTTAGGCTTTAAGCCGAAATATGGGAAACCCCTTTACCTGGATTGGGAAACTAACAGGTCAACATTCACCCGCCGGATATCATGGGTACGCCGAGGCCATAACTTACCGGAATTTGCCCTCTCGTACCGCCGTTGCTCGTTGCCATTATCCGATGATATGAACGCTATCTATGCCATCGTCAAGGAAAACCAGTTTGACATGCTCATAATAGATTCTGTTATCGGAGCCGCGAAAGGTAATGTCAATGACTCAGAAGTGGCACAGGATTTTTTCAGAGCAGTACGCCGTTTAGATGTTACGTCTTTAATTATCCACCACACAGCGAAACAGACAGTAGGCAGTAAATCACCTTTCGGATCGGCATATTTCAGCAATGAAGCGAGATCAGTATGGGAACTGTCGAAACAGCAGGAACCTGGAGATAATAAATTAAGTATCATGCTGTCTCATTATAAGAGTAACGATGATACACGGCATCAGCCTATCGGGGTAGATGTGATGTTCGACAAGATAGAGGGCAAAACAACCTTCAGTAAAGCCAACATCGAAGATACCGCAGAATTTCAAGGCAAACTATCCCTGCGGAAACGCATCCATAACACGCTTAAAAGCGACGCTCTCAGCCTGAAGGACATTGTGGATGTGTTGGGCGTACCTTACCAACAAGTAGCGAATACCCTGGGCAAGATGAAAAAGGAAGGCGAGGCTTTACGGCTCCCGGACAGCCGGTGGGCCCTGCCGGTAAAAAGCGATGGTTTATAAACTTTTAACACCCCCTGTTATAACAGTTTTTAACAGTGTTAAAAATATTTTAACACCCCCTGTTAAAGGTGTGTTTTCAAATAGCTTCAACTTACGAGTGTTTAACACCTGTTATAACAATTATAACACCCCTGTTAATAGCCGGGGGATATATACCCGTAGGGTATATCCCGGATTACGGCGATTAAAGCCTTTTAACAGTTTGGAGACGGCAGTTTTTAACAGGCCGAAATGACAAGAACAGTAGGACAGGCGAAATCAGATTACAAGGAGCCTCATTGGGAAGATAAAGGCTGTGATTATGAGCCGTCATGTTTAGAGTGTACGAGGCCGTTAGACCAGTGCCCGGATATGGTTCCAAAGATGAAGCAACGAATTACGAAGGAACGCAAAAGCATGGCGATACGAGCCTGCCGAGCCGATGGTTTCACCGTCAAAGAAATAGCAGAGTCATTAAAAATCAGCGAGAGAACCGTGACCAGGGCGCTGAAAGGAGATAAAAAGATATGAGAATAGGTATTGATCCGGGCCTCTCCGGCGCAATAGCCGTATTGAATGACGACCTATCCCTGTTTGCAGTCTATGACATGCCGGTAATGGCAGTATCGAAAGGAAAGAACCAGGTCAACGCTGCCGCTCTTGCCGACTTAGTTTTGATAGAGGGGAGGCCGGACATAGCCTATCTTGAACAGGTCCATGCAATGCCAGGCCAGGGGGTATCCGGCATGTTTTCCTTTGGCACCTCTTACGGCATAGTGCAGGGCGTGTTAGCGGCGTTGCGCATACCGATGGTGCTGGTGCGTCCCCAGGCATGGAAGGGCAGGGCCGGGCTAAGCGGCAAAGACAAGGACATGGCGAGAACACTGGCTATCAGGTTGTACCCTGCGGCGGATCTGAGCCGAAAGAAAGACATAGGCAGAGCCGATGCTATTTTAATCGCACGATTTTCAGGAGGTATCTAATGGAAAATGAACGGCTATTGAGCGAACAGGAACTAAGTAAAGGAATGAGTAACGAAACTATCAACAGCAGTAATATCACAGCAAGCTGCAAAGTGATATACGTTAAAACTTATGACGGTGATGTTACCGCATTTCAGAATATCAGCAACGGAACTAACCCGTATTACTTGCAGTCAGGGTGCTTTTGTGGAGTGTGTGGGAAACTTTACAAAACATCGCTGGGACTAAGGCGGCATAAATTAAAGTCTATGCACTCGGAGGCTAACCAATGAAAGAATGGATGCCAAAGAATCCTTGCCCCTGTGGTACCATTAGATATCCTGATGGGCATAAATGCAACGATGACGCTGACGAGTGTTCCACCCTGGCTTATTATAAAGGAGCGATAGATTACCAACGCAAACTGCTGGAACATCTGATAGCAAATGTGGCAGACCCATCAAGGCAATTTGAATCAATGCTCTCTCAGTTGGAGGAAAGCAAATGAGAATAGTTAAACCTGATGCAAAGGTTATCACTGGTCAAGATGATGGCGGTGAATACGGCAGAGCATACAGCATACTGGACACCATCGAAATTAGGCTGGACTACTTCAGGGAGTGGTACTATCGCAAATACAAATCAACAGAAGGCGGCAGCATAAATTACAAAGATGTGCCAGCACTAATACAAGAATGGCTGGCATCACTGGAGGCGAAATGAGAATAATACCTGATGCGCCGATGTCATCAATACATATAGTGCATAACTGGCAGAAGGTAGCCGAAACAGAGGAATGTTTCTACCTTGCCTCCGACACCATCGAAATATCTGATGCTGAGTGGGAAAGTATTTGGCAAGGATATTATGAAGTTGCTGTTAATAGAAACTACTCAGGAAACTTTGCAGAATACCTCCGTGCCCTCATCTCACTGACAGGAGAGGGGAAGTAGTGCCAGCATATAAGCCGCGTTTTACCGTGCATTATCTGAAATCCCTGGAAGATAAGGCCGGTAAATTATCAGCGGTTGACTACGTGAAGGTAGAATTGCTCGTTACCCGCTGCGGCAAATGGAATAACTGCGAGATGTGCAAATTACGGAAGGCGTGTTGCCGTGCTTATGATAAGTTATAGATGGCTTGCCCCGAAGGAAATAAACTTTAGCCGTGAACAGATGGAAGGGTTTTTATTGCCTAACCTGTATATGCTGCGGGTTGGCGATTGGCCCCCGGAGTGTCCAGAAACAGGATATACCGGCATTGACGCGGCGGCGATCCGGCGGCAGCACAGCGGTCAGGCCAGTTATGCACGGGCATGTGAAATAGCGGCGGAGGTCGGCGCCAGGCTGAATAATTGCGGAAAGTATGCCCGTATTATATATAAGCTGAATTGTTAAGAAGGCAATCACCCCGATAAATTAGCGCAGGAATTTAATATGCAGATTGATGATTTTAATGAGCTGTGGGATAGGTTACTGCACTATATTTCAGGCTGGAATCGGAAGCGTATTAGCTTAAAGCGATGGCGCAAAATGACGGAGGTCAAAGCATGACACAAGAACAGATAGAGGCGCATTGGCCTATATTCAAAGACTGGTATCTCAAAGAAAAGAAAGTCGGCTATATGCCTTCAGGGGCATTACTGATAACAGGTTGGTATGAATACTGCACGGTCTATAATAATATGCTGGACAGTAATCCCCCGTTAATAGTAGACCCGGTAATCAGTGACGCGCCCGATGATTAGCCAACAATTTAGCACCACAACGGCAAAATAGGCCGTTAAAAGTTTAACCCTTATCGATTGTATAGGGAGAACGTAAAAAGAAAGACCCCGGACATAAGCCGGGGCCTTTGCTTTTGAAGTAACGATGGGGGGTCATCTTTTGGGTGGGAGTCCCTTGAGGTTATCCCCTACTATTTCATAATCTACTACATATTCGGCAATCTCAAAACCGTATTCCCCATAAACTTTAGCTACTTGCGCTGCCTTTTCGTGGGTAGAGAATATGCCGTGGACATATTTACTAATCCTATCGTGAATGTACAGCAGGTATACGGTCATTGTCCACCTCAGTAATAACAACCTGGACATTACAGTGTAAGCAAATATGTGTTTTCCCATCCATGCAAGCCCCCATTTCCCGCCCGCAAAACTTACAAACTGCGAATTTGCCGTTTGCACATTGAATCCATTTCATCTCATTCTCCTTTTTTTTCTTTGCTTTTGGTGGATGGTTGCTATTTGTTTCTGATCTGAAATGTATTAAGTAATTTCCAGTCGGCGGGATTATCGGTCGGCGTTTCATAGACTTCCAGTTTGCCGTCAGCATACACAGCATAGTAATACTCAATATCGCCGTGGAAGTCTTTGCAGATACCAATATTTAAATATCCATCCTTGAGTTTAGCGACTAACCAGGCCGATGCGTATTCAATATCACTTAATCCCCGATGTATGTTAAAGTCGGTCAGTATAGGTACTATGGTTTTCGGTACGCCTGCATCTGAATCAGGATAGCCGTCACTGTGCCGGTATAGTAACGCTTCCCACTGGTTAAGGTCCTTTGCATCCGCTTCGTAGAATCCGATTTGACATCTTGTTGACATCTCATTCTCCTGATTTTATTTTCTTCGGTGCATCCAACCGGGACTTGCACCTGGGACAAGCCTTTGGATCGGGAACCCGTGGCTCCCATTCGTACTTGCATTTGTTACATTTTGCCATTATTTGACCTCCTGTTTTACCTTCATTCGATTATAGAACGCTTCAAGTTTAACCTTGCGGTCGGCTTCCCAATCTTCCAATAACCAGAAACGCTGCCCTCTTTCCTTTGCAAACATGAGATGATACACACCGCGTAATACCCGGCCATTATCAAGATGTATTGTGTAATGTAGTGGCATGTAATTATCGGCCGGTATTGATTCGATGATTGTCCCTGTATCCTCGCAGTTTGCCATGTCGCCGGTGTAGTAAATTCGCTGTCCTATTTGTAGCATCTTGTCCCCCTTTTTATTTGAGCATCCGCTCTATTCGAGACCGGACATTGCCCGGCCCCGCGTTAGAGAGGATTTTTAGCTGTGATTGTATTTGAATACGCGCTTGAAAGTCTTTTTATCGAAGTATGCGCTATCACGGAGGCCATGCTTTACCGGATGTTTGCGGTATAGTTCCCACACTTCAACAGTACGCGCCACTTCACTGTAATTGTTTCCGGTATCATCCCAATGATCCAAGATAATCCCACCATCGCGCACACCGTAATTGCTCATGGTATCACCAAAGAAGCGCATGGTATCCCGTGTAAAGAAGAACCTATCTTGTCCTTGTTCGACATTTGCCTTTAATTCTGACGGTGTCATTGTCTCCCTCCCATTTATTTTGATGTCTAATACTACCACTACTAATAATACTTTGTCAAATGAGACTAAATAGCTTCACGCTCAGTATCAAATAGCAGTTTGCAAAGATTATAGCTAAATAGGATCAAATGGTTAGGATAGCGTTATATATAATGGCAATAATGATCATGGCTGCGTACCTGGTATATAGACTACATGCAGCATAACCGGCGCTTACAGGCCACTGCCGGGCATTAGGTACTGACAATAACTGATTGCGTTTAATGCCCGGACATAGCCATGATTTTAATATGTTGATAAAAGCATATATAGATAGATGGTCCGTAAATCTGATCCCGTACATAGTCATATCCTGGGACTACGGAGAGCTCACGATCTCAGCCGGTTGGTTATCATTCTGCATATATATAGTATTCAATGATAATAGCTGTGAATAGCTTCAATTATGACTCAACCTATAATACAAATAGCTTCAACAACAATAACCACTGTATATATAGATGATAGCCTACTTAAATATGAATAGCTTCAAAAGAATAGAACCATAATATAAGGGAACACAGTAAATAAGTATGAATAGCTCCAGCACTATGGAATTATGCACGGCCCGCAGCAACAACCAGGCGCGGGAACATCTATATTGTGTACAGATATTCCGTGCACAAAGTAATTATGGATTAGCTTCGGATTAGATATGCCATGTCGCAAAATGATTCTTTTACGACCCGGCTTGAAGCTAACGCCAGCGCCCTCCTACAATTCCCCGGACTAATGAGACATACAATGTATAGTTTGTATCATGTAGCTTCGATACTGGTTCGCAGATTGGTTAATTCTGCGAATCGGCAGGAGTAGCAAACATGCTGTGCCCCATGAGTGTTGAGACTAATGACATGATAATGATGCCCGCCCCGGCCAGGAGGATAAAGGAAGCGCGCGATCCTACCAGGGGGGAGTACGACCCCACGGGTAGAGGGTATATAGTAATTCGCAAGCACGGAATTTTTGAAAACAAAGGGATTTTGGATGAAATTGAAGCAAAGTGTTAAAAGTAAAAACTCGGTGAAGCTAAAGGTTGTTGAGGTAAGTGAGAGTGAGAGGGTAGAGTTGCAGCAATTTTTTCTTGATGAGTTTTTGAGGTATGGGAAGTTTACGGCGGCATGCAATCGGTTAGCTTCGCGTGGTGAGCAGTATACGGAGGCGGTTG
>Ga0209079_10000101_pt1 | contig 41128 bp, 39 predicted proteins | sample PPLLaktember2015_2_FD_187259 | JGI IMG/M metagenome (GOLD analysis project Ga0209079, IMG submission 187259) | Freshwater sediment microbial communities from Prairie Pothole Lake near Jamestown, North Dakota, USA - PPLs Lake P7 Core (6) Depth... | ecosystem: Environmental > Aquatic > Freshwater... | reverse complement strand
TCCTTTTTTCACGGCCGTCGTTCGAATCCGCTTCGGGTCGCTTCCGGCCCCCGGCTCTGAGAAAGCGATGGAGACAGTCCTTTTCCCGGATGCCATCCCCGGCAGGACCCCCTTTTTCTGGGTTCCGTTGCCGAAGCCCGCGATGAGTACCCTTCCGACGATCAGATGGACCATCCAGGAAAGAGCGAGCCCCGGTCTGCCGCCTTTCGCGACGAAGGTCTCCACGGCCGGAAGGATTTCGGAAAATTCTGCGCCTTCTCCCCCGTACGCCGCAGGGATGCTCCAGCCAAGAAGACCCCTCCTGGCCATGGTCCGCCACAGCCCCTTGGAGATCTCCATGTCCTCCGCATCGCCCCGCGCGGAGAGGTCCAAGCCTGCAAGGCGTACCGCCTGCATCTTCAGTCGTGAAACTCTTTCCCTGCTTCCCCGCTTCATAGCCATCACGCGCCTCCCCTCACGGGTGTGCCCCGAATCTTACGAAGAAGGATTTTAATATCTTTTTGAATGCCTCGACCTCTCGTTCCGTGAAATCCGCTTTGATCTGATCGTTCACGCGGTGGATCACGGCCTGTGCGAGATCGATCTCCTCGTTCCCCCTGTCCGTGATGAAGACGTGGGAGGCCCGCCGGTCTTTCGCGCCGGCGTTGCGCTTCACGTACCCCACCCGCTCGAGGCGGTCGACAAGACCCGTCAGGGTCGAGTTGTCGATGGAAAGCACCTGGGTCAGCTCAGACATGGTCTGGCCGTTCTTCTTTTTCAGGAGAAAGAGAATAGCCGACTGGGCCGGCGTGATCGTCACCCCGGATTCAGACAGGGCATTTTTCAGGTAGGTTTTCAGCTTCAGCTGGGCAGTGAAGACAAGAAAGATCAGGCGGTCTTCCTTCGGCATCGGTGATTTTATCCTCCTGCTGTTTCCGCTCTTCATCGCTCCCGCACTTACTCGCTTCCGTCTTTATTTGGCATGCCAAATAAAGACTGTCAATTATTATTTTGCATGCCAAATACGAGGGCGGCACGATGCGTGTGACGAGTCGGATCGTTAAGGAATGGACTACTGGGACTGCTTGCCTGTGATGCTCTCCAGGACCACTTCGATCAGGCTCGTCCGCTGCAGGGATTTCTCATCGTAAACGCCCCCGGTTCCCCCATAGTGCGCCATGATGACATCGAGGCCGGCTTTCTTTTCTCTCTCGTCATCGATGATCCGGGCGCTGCCGAATCCGATCACGCTCCGGTACTTTGCTGTCCACCGGCAAGGCGTCTCGCCCCGCACGACGCGGATGTCGATGTCGACTTCGATGCAGACCCGGCCGTTTTTCTTCAGGATGTCTGTTTTCTTGCCTTCCCTGGCGCAATGAAAATACATGCATCCGTTACGATAACCGTAATTCAGCGGGACCACATAGGGGTACTGCCCGTCATAAAGGCCGAGTCGGCAGACGAGCCCCTTCTCGAGGATTTCCTGAATTTCAGCTTCGTCCCGTATCTCTCTTTCCTGTCTCCTCATCCTTCTTCACCCTTTCACCTCGGATATTTGCAGAGTTCCCGAACGGCACGTAAAAAAAACAAAAGCCCACCGTGAAGTGGGCTCTTGTGTTGCCGTTTTGCCTCCCTTACTTCAGTCCCTCAAGAACGCCCTGGAAGAAATCGTGGTGCTCCTCCTCGTCCGCGAGGATCTTCCTGAAGAGCTGTACCGTCGTCGGGTCGTCTTCCTTCCGCGCAAGCTCGATGGTCTGCTTGTAGAGCTTTATGGCCCCTTCCTCGTCCTTCATGTCCTTGGCCAGCATCTCCTTGAGGGTCGTGCCGACGAAGATCGGCTCCGGTTTCGTCGTCGGGACTCCACCGAGGTAGAACAGCCTTTCGGCAATTGCCTCTGCATGTTTCATCTCCGCGACGGCGATTTTCTTCAATTCGTCTTTTACGACGTAATGGGGGATCCCGGACCACTGGACGTGCTGCCACATGTACTGCACCGACACCTGGATCTCCCGGGCGATTCCCTTGTTCATGAGCTCCAACAGTTTCTTACTGGCCATGGCTTGCCTCCTTTTCGTGTAGTTCTTTTTCGTGTAGTTCTTTATTTTTATCGATAAGCCTTTGCCGAAAACCGGAAAGCTGAGATTCGCCGTCGAGAGCGGGCGATTACCACACAAAACGGATATCGTCGCAATGCTGTTACAAACGTCGCGTCTAAAATAAAAGATATTTTTGCTTTCGTCAACGAGTTTGACCTGTCGGCAAGGTCAGGCCGGAGAATCAAAAGAAACCCCGCTCCGTTGTGGAGCGGGGTTTCTTTTTCCGGTCATCTGGAAAACGCTACTTCTTTTTTGCCTTCGCTTTTGCCTTGGGCTTCGCTTTCGCCTTGGGCTTAGCGGCCTTCTTGGCCTTGGCGGGCTTCGCTTTCTTCTTCGGAGCCGCCTTCACTTTCTTCGCCTTGGCGGGCTTCTTCGCCTTCTTTGCGGGCTTCGCTGCCTTCTTCGCCTTTGCGGCGGCCGCTTTGCCTTTTTCCATGGGGACATCGCAGCAGACCAGTTCACCCACTGTGCTGTTACCCCACTCGTCAACGGCGACGACCAGTCCGCACAGCTCACAAGTGAACAGCTCACCCTTCTTCGCTTTTGCCATCTTGATCTCCTCCTTGGTTGATGTGTTTCTTTCTTTTTCGCGAATTTCTCTTTAGGAGTAATTCTTATCTATACGATTTTTTTCCGCATTTCAAGTATTTTCTGTGCTTGCGGCCATCCCGTGCGGCTTTCCTGACTCCCGCCATGTTTCCTCCGGCGTCCCGTGTTGCAGCTTGTGCCCGCAAATCCGCTCCCCGCGGAGGTTTTCCGTCATTGTGAATTTTGTTCAACCTTCTCTTTTCAAGAGATACGTGATGAATATATTTCTGTCTCCTGAGTTCTCCCGTTTTGTCTATTGAAAAAAAATAGTGCCTGTGCGAAATTCATTTTACCGGAATGTCTCATCCGGCACCCGCCGATCCCGGTTTCTTTCCTAAGCAACCGCATCAGAGCATACACGCCAACGGAGAGCATCATGGGCCGATATAAAAAATGGATCATTTGCACTGTTGTCTTTTTCGTTCTCTTCACGATCATCGGCTTCTTTGTCGTCCCGCCGATCGCGAAACACTACATCCTGGAGGCTCTGTCGCGCGAGCTCAACCGGCAGGTCAGTCTCGAGCAGGTCAGCGTCAACCCGTACACGCTCACGGTGACCCTTCGGGGGCTCGAGATCAAGGAACCGAAGAGCGACAAGCCTTTCGTCTCCGTAGGCGAGTTTGTCGTCAACCTCAATTTCCGCTCCCTGCTCAAGCGAATTCCCGTCATCGAGCTGCTCACGGTCCGCAAGCCGTACGTCCATGTCGTCCGCAATGACAACAAGACGTACAACTTCTCCGATCTGCTGGCGAAGATGAAGGAGGAGGAGCCGAAAGAGGAAAAGCCCCTGCCGCTCTTTTCCGTCAACAACATTGTCATCGAGAGCGGGAGCGTCGATTTTGTCGACAGCCTTTTTGAAACAACGCACACCGTCCGGGAGATGAATCTCGCCATTCCCTTCCTGTCCAGTGTCCCCGAATATGTGGATTCCTTCGTCGAGCCGCGATTCGCGGCCGTGATCAACGGTGCCCCCTACTCGCTTGAGGGAAAGACCAAGGTCTTCAAGGACACACGAGAAACGATCTTCAACATCGTCATTGAGGATTTAGACCTTCCCTTTTATCTGGCATACCTGCCCCCCGAAATCAATATCTCCATCCCCTCGGGTAAACTCGACGTACAGTCGACGATCACATTTTCGCTCACGCCTCAGCAGGCGCCGCTTCTCAAGCTTGCAGGCAACGTGGCGCTGCGAGAGTTCAGTCTACAGGACCGGAAGAAAAACCCCATTGCCGCTCTCAAGAGGCTCGACGTTTTCATGACAGCCCTGGAGCCGCTGCAGTCGAAATTTCACTTCGCAAAGATCGCCCTGGACTCGCCCGAGTTGAACGTCCTCAGAGACAAGAGCGGGACGATCAATCTGCTGAACCTGGCGCCGCCGAAAAAAGAGGAACCGCAACCGGCCAAGGCGGAAGCCAAGACCGAAGAAAAGCCCCTGCCAACCCTGATCCTGGAGGAATTCGATCTGAAAGCCGGCAAGATCGCCTATCGCGACGAGGTGCCGCAGGAGCCGGTCAACTCCCTGATCCAGGAGATCCACGTCAAGGGGGAAAAGATCTCCACGATCAAGGACAGCCAGGGCAAGCTCTCGCTCTCGATGGACTTCAACAAGGGCCAGGGATCGCTCGCCATGGCCGGCCCCGTCAGCCTGAACCCTCTTTTCGCCAATCTCGACGTTGACCTGAAACGGGCCCGTATCCGCCCCTTCCAGGAATACTTCACGGAATACTTCAGGGTCAATTTCACCAGCGGCGCCGTCTCCTCCAAGGGGACCCTGTCCGTGAGCCAGGCCCCGGGAAAGGAGGTCTCGGCCACGTATGCCGGGAATCTGCTTCTTGCCCGCGTGGCGACGGTGGACAAGGTCCTGGGGGAGGATTTCATGAAGTTCAAATCGCTTTTCCTGAACGGCATGAGCCTCGGGTACAACCCCCTTTTCGTGCGGATCAAGGACATCTCGCTTGCCGATTTCTTCGTCCGCATCTCCCTGGATGAAGAGGGAAACCTGAACCTGATGAACGTGGCCAAACCGGAAGCGGCCGGGCAGGAGGAAGCCGCCGGTCCGATACCCGAACCGGCGAAAAAAGAGGACGAGGAGCAAACAGGGGAGAAGAAGGAATACTTGGCCGACATCCTTGCAAAGAACATCGCGATCAACCGCATCACGCTCCAGGGAGGCACCATTGAATTCGACGACCGTTACGTCAAACCCAGCTATACGACGACTCTGACCGAGATCGGCGGCCGGGTCAACGGAGTGACCTCCATCACGACCAAGGCTGCCGACGTGGAGCTCCGCGGGAAAATGGGAAAGGTCATCCCCATCGAAATCGTCGGCAAGGTTCACCCCTTCAAGGAAAACCTCTTCGTCGATCTCAAGGCTTCGACCAAGGACTTCAACCTGAGCCCCCTGTCGCCCTACTCGGGGAAGTACATCGGCTACAAAATCCAGAAAGGCTCGCTCTCCTTCGATGTCAAGTACCACATCGTCAAGAAGAGCATCGATCTGGAAAACCGGGTGCTCATCGACCAGCTTACGCTGGGAGAAAAGGTGGAAAGCCCCGAGGCCACGAATCTGCCCGTGAGCCTCGCCATCACGCTGCTCAAGGACCGCGAGGGAAAGATCGTCCTGGACATCCCCGTGACGGGCCAGACCGACGACCCGGAATTCAGCGTGTTCCGCATCGTCCTGCAGATCATCGTGAACCTCATCACGAAGATCGTGACGGCCCCCTTCGCGCTGATCGGCTCTCTCTTCGGCGGTGGGGAGGAACTGGCCTACATCGAGTTCGATTACGGCTCCGACCGGGTACCGGAGTCCGGCGTGAAGAAGATCGAGACCATCACCCAGGCGCTGAAGGAGAAGCCCGCCCTGAGCCTCGACATCGAGGGGCACGTCGATCTCGAGAGGGACCGCGAGGGGCTGAAACAGTTCCTGGTTCAGAGGAAGGTCAAGGCCCAGAAGCTCAACACGCTGATCCGCCAGGGCAAGAAGGTCCTGCCGGTCGACGAGATCACGGTCGAGCCCGCGGAATACGAGCGCTATCTGACGCTGGCCTACAAGGCGGAAAAGTTCCCCAAGCCGAAGAACTTTATCGGCCTCGAGAAGAGCCTGCCTGTGGAGGAGATGGAAAAGCTCATGCTGACGAATACGGCCGTAAAGGATGACGACCTGAGGCTGCTGGCCATGAGAAGGGCCCAGAAGGTCGAAGAGCTGTTCCTGGGCGATGAGGAGATCTCCTCGGAGCGCATCTTCGTCAACGAACCGACAACGCTGCAGCCAGAAGAGAAAAAAGACGTGAAGCAGAGCCGTGTCGATTTCAAGCTGAAATAGCGGGGGCAGCCTGGCTCAGGCCCCCTCATCAGCTTTTCGTTGCGCACGTCTTGACTTGATGAAGATGACGAAACCCAAGATGACGAAGATGCCGCCCATGAGGATCTGCCGCATCTCTTCTCCGTCCGTCTGACCCTGCAGAATCTTCATCACGGCGCTGATGATGGCAACCATCCCGTAGAACAGGAAAAGCAGCGCCGTGATGGACCCGAACCCGCCGAGCTTTCCCAAGGGCAGGCGGACCTGTGTCCTGCTTTCCGTCTTTTCAGGGGCAGGCTTTCCGGTGCCCGTTGCTTCAGCCCTTTTGGGTTTTCCCCTGGCCTCCTTGTCCTGCCCCGCCAGGTACCAGAGGATCTGGTCCCGTTCTTCGGACGTCTTCGCGGTTTTGAGCCTCTGAATCAGCTTCAGTCGTTCTCGTTCATCCATGGCGCGCCCTGCAATGATTGATTCTGCGATTCTGCACTTCTGTTTTCTATCTACACCATTACGGGACGGAAGGCAATCATGCGGTCTGTCCGGTCTATTCCGCCTATTTGGTCTGTTCCGTCTGTTGTGAAAATGAGCCGTGTTGATTTCAGCCTGTCCGATGGCCGGACGGGACAATGTTCAGTCTCCCTACCCTGCTTTCTCCCCGTCGCGTTTTCCCTTGAGGAACAGGTGGCTGGCGAAATACAGCAATGTGCAGCCCTGGATCAGGATCCACATGTCTCCACCGTCCCACCGGCTGCTCATGACTCTCAACATTGACCACACCATGGAGCCCAGCCCAGCGATTGCCAACACGACGACGATGGCAACCCTCATCTCAGGCGCCACTCGCTCACGTATCGGTCCCGCAACCTCTCGTGAGGTGGCTTCGCCGTCGACGGAACCTCGCCCCCTCCCCCTCTCGGCCAGCAGTTTTCTGTTTAAAACAACAAAGATGGCTATAAACAGGAAGGCGCAGCCCTGGATCAGGAAGTTGATTTCGTAAGAACCAAACCGTCCCTTCATGATTGTCGTCACCGCATCGACGATGACGAACATCCCGCAGGATGCCATGATCAAGAGGATGAGGGCCTTCATCCCGGCACTGGGCTTGCCATCGACGGAACTCTCATCCGTCTCCCCGCCTGCTTTCCCCTTGGCTCGTTTTGTCTTGAGAAAGCCGAGGATGCCAGAAACAAGGATAATGAGCCCATGAAGAGGCGTTCACTTTCGGCGGAACGCAACTGTCGTCCCTCCATGATTTTCATCCCCTCCGTGGCAACGAGGAACAGCCCGCAGACCGCAATCACCAGGAGAATGATGGCCCGCAAGTTCGGTGACAGGCGCGCCAGCGTGTATCCTTCCGGCTCTTTCGCGGCGGGTTTGACGACGCCGGCCGCCTCGGCCCCCTGGGGTTCGCCAAGGGCTGCCTTGTCCTCATTCGCCAGATCCCGGAGGATCCGGTCCCGCTCCTCGCTCGTCTTCGCCGCCCCGAGCTTCTCGATCAGTATCCGATGCTCTCGATCGTCCATTGCGCCCCCCCGATGTGATGGCTCCGCGACCGTTCCTGTTCCATTTTTTCTGCACCATAATGAAGTGGAAGGCATTGACCCAGAACTGCGTTCCTGGGGAATTGGGAACTGGGTATTGGGTATCGATCCGCGAAGAAGGGTATCGGGTTTCGGGACTCGGGTATAGGGAATGAAGCAGATTTCGGTTTTAAAATGTTTCATTAGTACCTTCGAACCCTATACCCTATACCCCTTACTTCCTTTTGTATCCGTACCTCGCCTCGAAAATGGGCGCCGTCAGGTTGTCCACGGGGACGTAGTCGTCGGTGAGGATCACCGCCGGGCGACCTCGAAGGGTCTCCTGGAGCTGCTCCTGCGGAACGATCTTGGCGATCATGGCTTTCCCGTCCCTGCTGCCGATCACGCGGGCGAAATCCTCCATGTCCCACTTCTTCCGGCTTGCGACAACGACGCACGTGGCAATCCCCAGCTTTCGAAGCTCCGGGGCCAGGACGAGAAGGTTGACGTTGCCCTTCCCGAAGACCTCCTCGAGAGTGCGGATGTAGGACGGGAGAAACAGGCCCTCGGTGACGCTGTCGATGAGGTTTGCGATGAGCAGCCCGTCGGGCTTGAGGAGCTCCCTCATCTGCTGCGCGAATTCCCTGGTCGTCAGATGATAGGGGATGGAGAGATCGTTGAAGGCGTCCCCGAAGATGAAGTCGTAGCGGCCCTTGTCCTTCGAGTTCATGACGAACCAGCGGCCGTCCTCGTTGAAGGAGCGGATGGTCGTGCTGCGGGGCAGACCCAGGTATTTGTGCACCACGCGGGTGACCTCCGGGTCGATCTCCACCACGTCGATCCGTGCCCCCGCGTACTTCGCCTCCATGTAGCGGGGAAAGGTGTATCCGCCCCCTCCGATGAAGAGGGCATCCACGGACGAACGGTGATTCATCTGCCAGCTGACCAGTTCCTCGTAGATCCGGATGTAGTCGTAGTCGAGAAAGGCAGGGTCGTTCACGTCGTTGATCGAGTGGATCAGGTTGTCCAGGATGAGGGCCTCCCCCTCGACCGTCCCGCCCTTGATGGGGTACTTCTTGAGCTTGATGGTGAAGTAGTCGCTCTCCTTGTAATAGTGGGTCTTCTCGTCGAGCATGGGCCTGTAGGCATAACCAAACATCGTGAAGAGAAAGACGCTGACGGAAACGATGGCGACGACGGAAATGACCGCGGCCTTCCGCTTCAGGAACAGCCCGCCGAACAGGAAAGCCGAACCGATCAGGATGGCTCCCATGGTGAGAAGGATGTTGCGGGTGCCCATCCAGGAGATGAGAAAGAATCCCGTGGCGAAGGTCCCGATGATGGAGCCCAGGGTGGAGAAGGCATAGATTTTCCCCACGATGTTCCCCGTCCGGTCCAGGTTGTCGAGGGTCAGCTTCACCACAACGGGGGAGATCATGCCGAGAAGCATCGAGGGAATGAAGAAGATGGCCGTCGTAAGCAACAGGATGCGCAGCATCAGCGTGGTCTGGAGCTGGGCGGCTCCGATCAGGTCCGTCAGGGGCGCAATCGTCAGGGCGCCGATGCCCGAAAGAAAGAGCAGCCATCCCAGGGTTGCCGGGCGGGGATAACGATCCGCAAGGGTCCCACCGACCCAGGCGCCGATGCTGATCCCTGCAAGGACGACCCCGATGATGCTCGTCCACGTGTACAGGGAGACCCCCACATAGGGCGCCATGATCCGTCCTGCTACGAGTTCGATTACGAGCGTGCAGAAACTGGCAATGAAAACAACAATGTTTGCCTTGACGACAACCGAATTCATAAGTACCTCTTCGTCTATCCTGTCTATCCCGTCTGTCCGGCCTGCTCTCTATTTCGTTGATTCGTTTATTTCGTTTTGTTTCGCCCAATTGTCATTGCGAGAAGCAAAGCGACGAAGCAATCTAAGGAAAAAATCTCAAACGTTGATTGCCACGCCTCGCGAGGCTCGGCTCGCAATGACCTTCTCCTTCTTTCACTTCTGCCACTTCCGTCACTTCTCTGTCTTCGACGTCACATCCGCCTTGATCCGGTTGACCGCAGCGATCATGGCATCGAAGACGTTCTCCCGGAAGTCGCCGGCCACGACGACGTACATCACATCCTCGCCGACTTTCAGGGTTCCCTCATTGACATGAGCCAGCACCTCCACGATCCCCGGCATGGCCTTGATTTCCGCCAGGATCGCATCCAGTCGCATGCGGTCCACCCGGACGGTCACCTCCGACACGGGCCTGCCGTCCCGCGAGGTGGCCCTCACGACCCCGTTGTGACAGAGAATCATCCCTGCCTTGTCGAAGTCGGGATGCTTTTTTACTTTCTCAACCAGCATTGACAGGTCCATATCGCTGCTTTCCTCCATTTCCATTCGCAGTTGTTTCTTACCTTCCACCCTTTCAACTTCTTACCCTCTGCATCTTGACTGCCGCGCCTGCCTGTGCCATGTTGTGGCCATGCGGCGGCGAAAAGGCTCATCGACACCCCGGCTGCTCGGGGAGATTCTCCCCGAGACCCTGAAAAAGAAAGCCCTTCATCTTCCCATGAAGGACCGTACTCTCATTGACGCCTGGAACCGTGCAGTGGGGCCTCAGATCGGTGCGAAGGCACAGCCGGACAGGCTCAAAGACGATGTACTCTATGTTCGCGTGGCCACGTCCGTCTGGATGCATGAGCTCCAGTTCATGAAACAGGACATCATCTCGAAACTCAACGGGATCCTCGGCGGGACGAAGGTTGCCCAGATCCGGTACTTCATCGGTGAAGTCGAGGCCCCGCCCGCGAAACACGCCGGGCCGGAAGCACAGCTTGACGCCCGCGATCTGAAGGCAGAAGAAAAAGACTACATCCGCGATACCCTCGCCGGCGTGGCCGACCTGGATCTGAAAAATATCCTGCAAAAAGCAATGACGCAGTCTATCCTGCGGCGCCGGAAAGATTCCTGAACAGCGCCTCCAGTTCTTCCGAATACTTCTCGCCTTCCTGATATACGAACAGAGGCGGAAGGACGGCCAGTTCCTCACCACCCCCTTTCATTCCTTCCACGAGGATGAAATCGCCCCTCGATCCCGGCCTCGAATGAACCATGCGGAGCCTCTTCGGCTCCATCTTTTCCACTCTCATCCGATGGATGGCCTCCACCATGCGCGAGCAGGGGTAGATCAGGCATACCCGGCCTCCCGGCTCGAGCGCGTAGGAAGCGGCTCTCAGGAAATCGGTGACAGACCCTGCGATTTCATGCCGCGCCAGGGCCTTTTCCCTCCCGGGGTTCAATTTCCCCGATCCCATCTTCCGGTAGGGTGGATTGAAAACAACGACATCCTGGGACCGGGCTTCCAGGAGCTCGGCGGCGTTGCGGACATCCCCCGGGATCATATTGACTCTGTCCTCCAAGCCATTGATGGAGATACTGCGCCCCGCCATTTCGGCAAGTTCGGACTGGAGCTCCAAGCCCGTGACCCGGACCCCGGGATTCCGGAAGGCCAGCAGAAGGCTGATCACGCCGCTCCCGGCCCCAAGTTCGAGGATTCGCTCCCCCTTATTCGGCTCAACGAAATGGGCCAGCAGGACGGAGTCGATCGTATAGCGGTACCCCTTCTTCTTCTGGAGGATCTGCAGCCGCCCTCCGTAGAGAGACTCTAGCGTCTCATCCTCCCGTATCAAGGACGTTTCCGCCATTGAATTCGATCCTGCCTTCGTGGGCGTTTCAGGGTGGCAGGTGTCAGGTATTAGGTGACAGGAAATACCATGAACAAGCAAGTTCTGTTACCTGTTACCTGTTACCTAGTCTATCAGATGCACAAACAGCCCGCTTCTGAGTTTCGGTTCGAACCAGGTGGATTTGGGGGGCATGATCATCCCAGCGTCGGCAATCTCGACGAGATCATCAATGCCCGGGGGGTAAAGAGAAAAGGCTACGGCAAACCCCCGTTGATCCACCATCCGCTCCAGTTCATCCATCCCGCGGATCCCGCCTACGAACTTGATCCGGTCATCGGTTCGAGGGTCCTTGATACCGAGGACGGGACCCAGGAGATGATCCTGGAGGATGGAAACGTCCAGCTTTCCGATGAGATCCGCCTTTTCGTAAATTGCCGGTTTTGCCTCGAGCCGATACCAGGTTCCCTGGAGGTACATGCCGAACTGATGGGGCCCGGAGGGGGACCGCTTGTTGATACCGGGCGTGACGACGAACGTCTCACCGATCCGGTCCAGGAATTCCTGCCCGGTCATCCCCTGCAAATCCTTCACGACACGATTGTAGTCAAGGATCTTGAGCTGCTCGTGGGAGAAAAGGGTGGCCACGAAGGTGTTGTATTCCTCCGTCCCGTTGTGCGCCGGGTTTTTTCCTCGTCTCATCCGCGCAACCGCGGCAGCCGATGCCGCCCGGTGATGCCCGTCGGCAATGTACAGGCTCTCTACCTTCGAGAATTCCTGCTGCAGCGCTTCGATGGTGCCGCTATCGCTGATGACCCAGGCGGTGTGGGTCACGCCGTCCGGCGTGGTGAAATCGTACTCCGGCGGGCCTTTCACGATTCCGGAGAGGATCCTGTCAATCGCCTCCCGGGAGCGATAGAGCAGGAAGACGAGTCCCGTCTGGGCGCCCGCAGTTGCGATGTGGTTCACCCGCTCGTTTTCCTTGTCGACACGGGTCAGCTCGTGTTTCTTGATGAGCCCCGCCTCATACTCGGCAATGCTCACGCAGCCCACGAGCCCGTATTGCTCGCGGTGCGCGGCCTTCTGCCTGTAGACGTAAAGGCAGGGCTTCTCATCCTGGAAGAGGATGCCCTCCTTCATGAAGTTTCGCAGATTTTCGCGTGCCTTCACGAAAACCCGGGGGTCATCATCCCGGATCTCGTCCGGGACATCGATCTCGGATTTTTCCACGCGCAGGAAGTTGCGGGGGTTATCCCCGATGATCGCCCTTCCCTCTTCGCGGTCAAGAACATCGTAAGGAAATGAGGCCACTTCGCCGGCGTATTTCCTGTGCGGCCTCACGGCCCGGAACGGAACCACCAGTGCCATAGATACCTCCTGAAAATGGCTTTTTTAGCATATCGCCCTGTACAAAGCAACAAGTCGAAGGGGCTCGGCTATCGTGTCCCGGGCAGAAGGGGCTCCGGATACCCCATGCCTTTTGTCTTGCGCCTTTTTTCTGTTTCGATAGAATGGCTTCCGTGGATAAACATCATTTCGACATCACCATCATCGGTGCAGGCGTCGTCGGCCTGGCCGTCGCCGAAGAGCTTTCGAGCCGTTTCAAGGATGTCCTTCTCCTTGAAAAGAACGACAGTCACGGGCAGGAGACAAGCAGTCGCAACAGCGAGGTGATCCACGCAGGGATTTACTACCCCAAGGGATCCCTGAAGGCATCGCTGTGCGTCGAAGGCAGAAAGCTCCTCTACGAGGCTTGCGAAAAGCGGGATATTCCTTTCAGGCGGACCGGAAAGCTCATTGTCGCCACCAAACCCGAAGAAGAGGAGGCCCTCGAGGCCCTGCTTGGGAAGGCACAGTTGAACGGCGTAGACGACCTGCTCCTTCTGAGCGGCAGGGTCGTCCACTCGCTCGAGCCGGAGGTCTTTGCCGAGGCAGGGCTCCTCTCGCCCTCTACGGGTATCATCGACTCTCACCGTCTCATGCGCGCCCTGCTCGTCGGTGCATCGGAAAACGGGGCAACCGCCGTTTTTCGGTCTTGCGTAACGGCGGCGCTATTCGACGGCGTCCGATACGATCTTGAGGTCAACAGCGGGGAATATCGCGTATCAACGCGCGTTGTCATCAACAGCGCCGGTCTGCAATCGGACCGTGTCGCAGCGCTCACCGGTATCGATGTCGACCGCGAGGGGTACCGCCTGAAGCTCTGCAAAGGCAGTTACTTTTCCGCATCGCCTCCGCCCCGGATCCGGCATCTCGTCTACCCGGTGCCGATGCCGAAGCACGAAGGTCTCGGCGTGCACGCCACGATCGACCTGGGCGGCCGGGTCCGGTTCGGCCCAGACGTGGAATATGTGGACGGCATCGACTACCGTGTCGACGAGGGCAAGCGCGATGCCTTCCATGAATCGATCCTGACCTACCTGCCCCTCCTCGCGAAGGAGTCGCTCAGCCCAGACATGTGCGGCATCCGGCCCAAGCTCCAGGGGCCGGGAGAGGATATCCGGGATTTCGTCATCTCCGAGGAGAGCCGCCTGGGGCTCCCCGGCTGGGTTAACCTCGTGGGGATCGAGTCGCCGGGACTTACGGCCTGTATGGCCATTGCAGAGCACGTTTCGAATCTCGTCCAGCAGGTTATGGGTTGAACCGCATGAATGAAATCCCCGCCACGGCCCGTCGCGCCCTTGAAGCCTATGGGGGAGAGCCTTTCTGGAGGCAGGCCCGTTCCATCCGGGCAAGCGTTTCGGCCTCCGGGCTTGCTTTCGTCCTCAAGGGACAGAGGCCCTTTCATCGGATCGCCGTGGAGTGCGACGTCCGCGAACCGCTTGCCCGTCTGTCGCCCGTGGATGCCGCCGGCTCGAGCGGCGTCCTGAGAGGCGGGAATGCGTTCCTGGAAAACCCGAGGGGCAGTGTGATCGGCCGCAGGGAGAACGCCCGCACCTATTTCCCCTACGGCAGGCGCCTGTTCTGGTGGGACAGCCTGGACCAGACGTATTTCGCGGGGTATGCGCTGTGGAATTACCTTGTTTTTCCGGCGCTCCTGCTGCGTGAGGACATCCGCTGGCAGGAAACCGGCCCGAACCGGCTCCTGGCTGTCTTTCCCGGAAACATCCCGACGCACAGCCCCGTGCAGGAATTTCTCTTCGATCCCGCCTCAGGGCTTCTTCGGCAGCACAACTACACGGCCGAGGTCATGGGTGGGTGGGCAAATGCGGCAAATGTCATCGTCGAACACGGCGTCTGGAACAGCATCCCCTACCCGTCCCACCGGCGCGTGACCCCTCGAAAAAAAGACGGGGCCCCCGCAGGTGGACCCGTCCTGATCGATTTGACCATCCATGACTGGAAAGTTACTTCTGCTGACTTCCCTGAACAGGAAGATCTCCAACTTTCCCTCTTTAATAAAGGGGAATGACCGGGGACACAGCCCATCAGGGTGCGCAACCATGTCTGGTTTGTTCCTTACCGGGCCGCCCCCGCGAAGCGGATCAGGGCGGCAAAGAGGGATTTGCACGCCTGTCAGTCTTGCTGCAGCAACTCCGCGTACACCTTCTTGTGCAGCGGCACGGGGATGCCCAGTTCCTTGCCTGACTTCACCATATAGGCGATGAAGATGTCGAGCTCCGTGAGGTTGCCCCGCTCATAGTCGAGCTGCATGGAGGTCTTCGTCGCCGGCGCGAACGCGGCGGCCTTGCCGAGGGAGGACTGCACAATGTCCGCAGGGAAGTTGACGCCCTTCTTCCGGGCAACGGCCTCGACCTCCCGCATCATCCCCTCGACCATGGCGCGGTCGGCCGCGTCCCCCAGGACTTCACCGAAGGGCTTCTTCGTCAGCGAGGTGACTCCCGCCATGGGCCCGATGAAGATATATTTTGTCCAGAGGGGGAGCAATGCATCTGCGGAAAGTTCCGCCTTGATGCCGGCCCCCTGCAGCAGGGCCTCGATGGGACGGTATTTCTCCACGTCGGCTCGATTGGCCGGACCGAAGAAGAGCTGGCCAGTGCCGCCGACCTGCTTGACGAGACCGGGGCCCTGGATTGCGGAGCTGATGAAGACGCCGCCATAGAGGACGATCCCCCGGGGAAGGACCGCCCGGAGCCGATCCGTGATGTCCACGCCGTTCAGGAGCGGCAGCACAACGGAATCGTCGCTCAGATTTCCCGCGATGGCCCTCGCTGCATCTTCGAGCCCATAGCTCTTGGTGCAGAAGATCGCCAGGTCCAGCGGGCCCATCTCGACGGGGTTGTCCGTGGCCTGTGCCGGCCTGATGGTGTACTCGCCGTCGACGGTCACGAGCCTGAGCCCGTCTTTCCGAATGGCCGCCAGGTGTGCGCCCCGGGCATAGAAAATGACGTCGTGCTTGCTCCTGCCAGTATACTTCAGGGCCAGCTTGCCGCCGTAGTAGCCTCCCACTCCCCCGATCCCGATGATCCCGATTCTCATGCCGCGCCTCCGATGTTTCCTCTGATGATATGTTTTATGTTGAACCGCCCAACCATGCTAAAGGACGCGAAACGGTTTTGCAAGGCGAAGTTGAGCTTCTCTCTCCTTTCCTACTTTCGACGGCCGTAAAAAGCCCCCAGCCTGCTGAAGGCCCGCTTCTTCTCGAATTCCCCGATCCGTGCGGCATTGACGATCTCCTTCAGAAAATCGATGGATTGATCATAGAGCTCGCGGTCCACAGGATAGGGGTGCCCGTCTTTGCCGCCGTGTGCGAAGCTGAACCGCGCCGGATCCCTGAAAGAGGGCTTCGCCCCGTAGAGAAGCTCCGAGAGCAGCGCCAGGGCGCGGAGCGTCTTGGCGCCCACTCCGGCCATCCCCAGGAGTGCTTCGAAATCCCTGGGCCTTTGCTCGTAGGTCTTCAAGAGCACGCGGTGCAGGTGTGCCGCGCTGATTTCCTCGCGGGTCACCGGGTGGCGGGCAGGCAAATCGAGCCGGTCGAGGTGCTTGAGCTCGCCCAGGACCCTTTCGGGGGGCTCCGAGGCCAGGGATGTCGAGGCCGCCCGGTTTGCCTCGCCTTCCCGGGCCACGAGATTCAGCGCCTCGCCGCGGCTGTCGCAACAGATGGCCTGGTGCGGCTCGCAGACGAAGTCCACGGGGCCCGCACCCAGCCAGTGATAGCGCCGCGCGTATTTCGTCTCGTCGTTTATGCCCTGCTGGACGACAGCCCAGTTCCCCTCGCGGTCGAAGAGAAACACGTGGTGGTAGAGCTGGTATCCGTCCTGGACGGCGGCGCTGTCCACCTTGGCGGACATGCGGCTGGCGTGCACGAGGCTCTCGGGGTCCACGCGCAGATGCTTTCCGTGTTCCTGGATTTCCCGGGGTGTCGCCCTCGAGACGCGTCCCTTCCCACCGCAGACGAAAAAGCCAATCTCGTGCTCCATCCCCTTGATGCCTTCCTTGATAGCCCCGCAGGTGGTCGTGGTGAGGCCGCTGGAATGCCAGTCAAAACCGAGGGCGCAACCCAGGGCCTGGAACCAGAAAGGATCCGAGAGTCGCCGGAGCAGCTCGCCGGGGCCGAACTCCTGGAGGATGACGAGCACGATCTCCCGGGCGAGGAGCTTCATCCGGCTGAAGAGCCATGCAGGCGCCCTGCCGCCGTGAAGGGGGAGGTGGGTGATTCCGGTTTTCATCCCATGTCACTCCGGTTGCGTCATCGCGATTGGGAAGGCGGCCATATGCCACGTCAAATAGGTCAGACCGCCCTTTCGCTCTTTATCGCCCGGGAACTCTACGGTCAAGGATGAATTGTCGGGGAGGGATAGCAGAAAGCGACGGGGGCCGCTCAGCGGCCCCCGTCAGGGATCATCGGCTGGTCTGGGGAAGAAACCCCAGGTTCTCGATCTCTTCGAAGAGTTTTTCCTTCCGGACTGGTTTTACGATGTAGCCGTCGCATCGGGCATTGTAGGATTCCATGATGACGTCGGCGTCGTTCATGGCCGTCGTCATGATCACCTTGACACCCTTGTCGGGGGCGATACCCCTTTGTTCCTCCATTTTCCTGACGGTCTTGAGTACGTCGATGCCGTTCACCTCGGGCATCATGATATCGAGAAACAGCAGGTCGTAGGGTTTTCCTTCCTTGAGGGCTGCCTCGAATGCGTCGATGGCCTCCCTGCCGTCGAAGGCCAGGTGGCAGAAACAATCGGCCTCGAGAAACTTCTTCATCAGGCGGCTCCCGATGAAATCATCTTCTACGATCAATACGCGCATCGCTCATGTTCTCCGTTCGATTTTATCGGGCAGAGGCTGTGAAACTCCCCTTCCGTGAACATCATGCAGATTTCTTGCCAGGACAGACGTCACCCAGAACATAAATACATCAATCTTTTCGGGGCAATAGGATTCTCTGGTTCTCCGGACTCAAGGTATTTCGGCAGGATGCCGATGAATCTTGAGAGGGAACTTCGAAGGGAGCCACCGGCCGGTGGCAGCGAATTTGCATTTCATAGGTAACGGGTTCCCTGAGAGAGGAGTAAAAGATGCAGACCGTTCATCCACGATACACCCTGGCCGAGAGACTGGTTCTCGCGGTCTTCACGATGGTCACCTGGCCTGTCGAGCATTTTCTCGGCTGGGTTCGGCGCAGGGTTGTCGTTGTTCTTGTCCCTACGGCCGATCGACGCTAGCCGACAGGTCCCCGGTGGAGCGGCGCCTCATCGTCCGCAATCTGCAGCGTCATTTCAGAACCGGCAAATCAGACGGACAACATCGCAACAGGCCAAACAACGAAGGGCGCCGGAAACCGGCGCCCTTTTTCATTTCTGCTCTTTTGCGTTGAAGAGGTTCTCAGGCCTTGAGCTCCGAGGTGCACTGGGGGCAACGAGTGGCCTTCAGGGGAACCGCCGACAGGCAGAAGGGGCACTCCTTCGTTGTCGGTGCAGCCTGTACTTCTTTTTTCATGGAGTTGATCTGCTTGATGAGCAGGAATACGGCAAAGGCCACGATGAGAAACGTCACGATCGCATTGATGAAAAGACCGTAGCTGAGCACGACTGCCGTCGCCGCCTTGGCCTCCGCCAGCGTCGCGTAGGGACCGGGCACCTTGCCGGCTTTGAGCACGAAGAAGAAATTGGAGAAGTCGACATTCCCCAGCAGGAGTCCGACGACCGGCATGAGGACATCGTCGACAAGCGATTTGACGATCGAGCCAAAGGCCGCGCCGATGATAATGCCCACGGCCATGTCTACCACGTTGCCGCGCATGGCGAATTCTTTGAACTCCTTGATCATAAGGCTCCCTCCTTCATACATGGTCATTGCGTCAGGTCGGCCGGGCCGCACCTGTCTGATTACTTTCCCGCTTCCCGCCTACTTTGTCAAGGCTCTGCCATGGTGCAAGTGAAATTGACAGATGCGGGTTGCACTCTCACCGATTATCCAAGAGCGGTATTTCGACGGTCACTGTGACTGACTTCGCTTCCGAAGCTCTGCTGCAGCGCCACTCACTCATGAACCAAAGCTTTCCTGAAAATACAGCATCACATAGTAGCATACGATCATCGCTGCGACAGCTGCTCCCAGACTGAGCCAGAAGCCGAATCCCCATTTGATGAAAACGGGAATCAGTAAAAACAGGGCTAATGAGGGTATCACCAGCCAGAAGATTTGATGCGAAAGCACAGAAATTCGGGCCACATCGGATGTCTCGATATAAAGCCAGATCATCGCAAGTATCGAGACGATCGGGAGTGATGCTACCAGAGCGGCAAGCAGTGAATGCCGCTTGGCAATTTCTGAAACGGCCACAATCAGCAGCGCTGACACAGCTACTTTGATCGCATATTGAAGCATTTCCATGATGTTCCGCTCTTAGCGCGGCCCTACGCCTTTTGATCTTCTTTGGTGATCACTGGTATTGCGGACGGTTTCTCACTGAATTCCCGCCCCCGCCAAATCATGTAGATCACGGGGATATCTCCAAGATCGATCTTGCCGTTGAAGGGAAAAAGCCTTATCAGAAACGTATGCTCAGTCCTCCTCCCCAGTCATAGTTGGAGTGCCACTGAACGATGAAGGAAACGTTCTTATCGATCATGTAGGACAAGCCGATGCGTCCCTCCCAGTAATGACGGGTGTCGTATTCGACATGACCGATCAGCCGGAGGCGGGGCAGCAGCTCCAGGTTCTTGTCGAGGGCGACACGTCCGCCCGCGTCGGTGTCCATCCAGGCGCGACACTCCACGTCGAGCGGCAGCCGGTAGCTCAGCCCGAATATGCCTCGCACCTTCTCCATCGAGCCCTCGGTACCCTCGAAATCGGCACCGGCAAAGACGCTGAAAAAGCTGTTGATGTAGCGGCTCCAGGTGAAGATAGTCTCCCACTCCGTTTCCTCCACCCTCTGCCAGCCAGCCTCCCACCCGACCCGGAAGATGTTGCGCGTATCGGAGATCATGACGGTGCCCTCCGTCACGTTGCTCAGCACCTCCGCCAGACCGTGGAAATACCACGGTTCCTCGTAGAGTTTGTGGCGGACGGCCGTCGTGGCCGCATTGGGGACATAGCCCTTGTAGTGGACCAGTCGGGCCATGCCGCTATGCATGTGGTAGAGCAGGTGGCAGTGGAAGAACCAGTCGCCGAACTCGTCGGCCTCGAACTCGATGACCGTCGTGGACATGGGGGCCACGTCCACGGTGTGCTTGAGCGGGGCTCGGTCACCCTGCCCGTTGAGAACGCGGAAGAAGTGGCCGTGCAGATGCATCGGGTGGTGCATCATCGTGCGGTTGATCATGATGAAGCGCACGATCTCCCCCTGGTGGATGAGGATATGGTCGGTTTCCGACAGGGGCCTGTTGTTGAGAAACCACACGTAGCGCTCCATGTCGCCGTCGAGGGTGAGGCGGATCTCTCGGACGGGATTTCCGCCTGAAAAGGCCGTGGAATGAACGGAGCGAAGTTTCTCGTAAGGGACCCACGGGCGGGCTTCCCCGCCTTCTTCGGCAAGGCTGTCCGAGGATGACGCATCGTTTGCCAGAATGCCGAAGCGCATTCCGAATCGCCTGCCGTTTCGCAGCGACTCGTCGATCCTCCCCGCTCGGTCGGCGCTGGAGGGTTCGTGCGCCCCCATCTGCATCGTCGGGTCGTGGCCCCGGTGTGAGTGATCGTCAACCTCCCCGTGAGCGGCAGGTTCCTTGCCTGCTTCGCGGCCCATTTCTTGTCTGCCGTGCATCGGTGTCGCCGCTTCGTGGTGCATGTGCATCGTCATACCGGGCCGGTCGAATTTCCCGGATTTCACGGCTCGGTCGGGCATGCCCATGGCTCCGGCAGGCGTTAAAGAAAAGATTTGAGCAAGGCCGAGGTGACCCATGGCCCTGTAGATGTTCGGCCGAGGCATGGTGGGAGCAGGGTGGCGCTCCCCGGAGCCAATCCAGATGGAGGCGAAGGCCGACCCATCGTGGGCCGTGGCCCTCAATTCGTAGGCTCCTGCAGCGGGTACGCGTACGAGCAGGTCGTAGGTTTCCGCCACACCGATGAGAATCCGCTTTAGCTCGACGGGTTCCACGTCCTGCCCATCGGCCGATACAACCGTCATCGGCCCCCCGGCATACTCCAGGTGGAAGTAGGTCGTCGCTGAGCCGTCGATGATTCGCACCCTCGCCGTCTCGCCGGGCTTCGCATCGATCATCGTCTCCGTTCTGCCATTGGCCAGGAAGCGGTCATAGGCGACATCGGAGATATCCATGGGCGGCATGCGCATGAGCATGCCCGCGAAGTAGTCGCCCAGCATGCCGAGCCGCGCGGCACCCAGGAGGCTGTGGGCGCTTCCCTTCTCGATTGCATACCACTCACTGCCGCGTTTGAGCTCCCGCTGAACGGCATGGGGGTCCTCGTCGGTCCAGTCGGAGAGGACCACTGCATATTCCCGATCGGCGTGCACGCGCCCATGGCCGTGGCGGGGCTCGATCACGATGGCCCCGTAGAGACCCCGCTGCTCCTGCAACCCACTGTGGGAGTGGTACCAGTAGGTTCCGGCCTGGCGGATGGGAAATTCGTAGGTGAAGGTCGTCGCCGGGGCGATGGGTGGGAAGCTGAGATAGGGCACACCGTCCATGCCCGGAGGCACGAGGATCCCGTGCCAGTGAATGGACGTGGGAACGCTCAGCCGGTTGTGTACGTGGATCCGGGCCCAGTCGCCTTCCCGGAAGCGGAGCACCGGCCCCGGGAGCCCCCCGTTGACGGTGACGGCCCGCGCGGATCTGCCGCTGTAGCTCACCTCCCGCTCTTCGATGGTGAGGCTGTACTCGACGGTCTCCGCAGTGTCTGCAGTCGCCGCAACGGCCATCATGAATACCAGGGCAACCGCCGTCGCGCATGCGGCAGGTCGCGCGATGAAGCCCAGAAAAGCACGGGGAGACATGATGAAGCCCTTTCTCAGGTCGAGGTCGAATCGGGCGGCCTTTTTGCTGTGCCTCTAGCAGGGTGTTGAAAAACACCTTGTCACACAGGCTGTTCAAAAATGCTTCGATGCAAGGCGCGCAAATCCTGAGGAATGAGGCGTACTGTTGGGTACGCCGCAGTGACGAAGGATGAAGCGCAACGCAGCAGATAAGCGTTTTTCAACAGCCTGCTAGAGGCCCGCCCGCTCCAGGAGGAGGAGCATCAGCCCCAGCAGCGCACTCAACGGGACAATTACCGTCCAGTCGCTGACCTTCAGCAGCCTCGGGAAGGTCACATCGCCGTAATAGCCCTTTTTCAGGATTCCGTCTCTGAGACCGGGGTAGAGGGCGGCGAAAAGCCCCGAGCCGATCAGGATACCGGTCAAACCGCCTGCCAGGGCGTCCAGGTACCCGTTGCCGATCGCGCCGGCGATGGTTCCCGGGCAATACCCGAGGAGGGCGAAGCCGACTCCGAAGACGAGCCCGCCGATCACGTTCTGGCTCCAGGAACCCGATTTCGGACTCAGACGGACCCATCCGAGACGTTTCATGAGATGGACACCGATCATCCCGGTAAGGACAGCCGAAAGCATGATCTTCACGACAGTGAAATCCTCCAGGAGAAGTTGCCCGATGATCACATCGTAGCGGGTTGCGCCACCCTTCTGGAGCAGAAAGCCGAACAGGATGCCGAACAGAAGCCCCTGGACAAGCTGGGATTTTCGATCCATCGCCCCTCTTCTCCCCTATGCCGCAATCCCGAAGATCAAAAGGGCGGTCACGATGCCCCCGATGAAGAAGCAGCAGGCCGACACCCAGCTCGACAGGGCAAGCTGCATCGTGCCGCTGATCCCATGCCCGCTGGTGCAGCCGCCGGCCCAACGCGACCCGAAACCGAGCAGGACGCCTCCCGCAACGGAAACACCGATGCGCGTCAGGCGATCGTCGCCGAAGGCCGCCTCCCACCTCGTTGGGATCCATTGCCAGCGGAAATCACCCGACAGTTGGGCGGACAGGAAGGCGCCGAAGACCATGCCAGCCACGAGCATCCACTGCCAGTCCACGACAGGGCGGATCTCCCGGTAAAAGGGCTTCGCCTCCACCTTTCTGCCGCGGAAGAGCTTCTCGATCATCCCCGCCGTTCGCGCAAAGGAGGTGGAACAGCCGATCGGGTGTCCCGAAACATACAGGGTCAGCCAGCTCAGCACGCCGATCCCCATGCCGGCGGCATAGGGCGACCAGGGCCATGCGGTCAGCCAGTCCATTGCATCGGTCTCCTTTCTTCCTCCCGCGCGTCCGCCCCCGATCAGGCCGCGCTCGCGAAGTACCTCGACCCGTGGGGGTTCTCGCAGACGGTGCACTGCGCGGCGTGGCCGGCTGCGCTGTATCCCGTCATCCCGCCGGCGACGTTGACGAGCTTCCGGAAGCCGTGCTGCCTGAGGATGCTTGTCGCCAGGCTCGAGCGGTTGCCAGTGCTGCAGATGACCGCGGTGAGCGTTTCCGGGTCCAGCTCGGCGTGGCGCGTCCGCAGATCGGGAGCCGGGATGTTCACGGCGCCGGGGATGTGGCTGTTCTTGAATTCACCGCGGCCGCGCACGTCCACGATCACCATCGGCGCGCCCGCGCAGATCCGGTCGTGCAGCTCGCCTGTCGACATAAGCGGCACCGAGTCCGTCGGCAGTCCATCAGCGGCCCAGGACGGCATGCCCCCCGTCAGGCAGCCCGTGATCCGGTCCATGCCGACCCGGCGGGCCCATATCAGGGCCTCGACGGCTTCCTCGTAACCCTCGGCCACCAGGAGGATATCCCGGTCGGTCGGCAGCACCCACCCCGCAAAGGTGGGGAAGTTGCCGTTGAGATCGAGATGCCAGGCCCCGGGAATGTGCATGCCGCCGAAGGCCGCAAACCCGCGCGCGTCGAGGACGACCGTCTTCCCGGGTTTGATCCGCTCGCGGAACGCCTCGGGCCTCAGTTCCTCCATGGCGGGAAGCTCGGCAAGCAGGGCGGGACCGCGGCGATTGATGTCGCTGCATCGGCTGAAGTGATCGGGCGCGGGGGGCATGTTCGACGTGAGCGACCGGACGAATTCGTCCTTGTCCCGGATCTGCAGCGCCGCGTTGAACCGCCGCTCGTAGCCGATCGTGGTGAGCCACTTGGCGCCCATGGAGCGCCCGCAGAGGGAGCCTGCGCCGTGTGCGGGGTAGACCTCGCAGAAATCCGGCAGGGCGAGCAGCTTGTCGTGCAGGCTGTGATAGAGCTTTCCCGCCAGCTCCGTCGCGATGCCGGGAAACAGGTCCGGCCGTCCCACGTCCCCGACGAAGAGCACGTCTCCCACGAAAGCGCCCACGGGGGTCTCCCCGCGGGACAGATCCGTGACGACGTAGCTGACGTGTTCGGGGGTATGCCCGGGGGTCTCCAGGACCTTCAGGCTCATGTCCTCGAGCCGGATCGTGTCGCCCTCGGCGACTGCGACGTGATCGAAGCTGCACCGCGCCGATTTGGGCGCGTAGATCTTCGCACCCGTCTTTTTCGCCAGATCCATGTGGCCGGAGATGAAGTCGGCATGGAGGTGGGTTTCGAGAATGTGCGTGATCGTGACGCCCAGCGAGCGGGCCTCGCTTACGTAGAGGTCCACGTCCCGCCTGGGGTCGATCACTGCGCAGGCCTCTTTCCCGGCGAGGATGTAGGAACTGTGGGCGATCTTTCCGGTGAAGAAGTGCTTGAGAAGCATGGCAGCCTCCTTTCGTCATCTCTCTTTGACCGACCATGTTACTTGGCTCGGCCGGGGGTTTCAATCGCCCCCGGCGGATGGGTCGTGGAACTCCCGCCCCCGCCAAATCATGTAGATCACAGGGTAGAGGACGAGCACGAGGATCAGCGAGGTCAGCAGTCCGCCGATCACCGGGGCGGCGATCCGTTTCATCACGTCGGCGCCCGCCCCCGTGCTGAATAGGATGGGGACGAGACCGAGGTTGGTCGCCACCGTCATGACCTTCGGTCGCAGCCGCTGGACCGCGCCGTGCAGGATAGCCTCCCGGAGATCCTCCAGGTTGCGCATCCGGCCTTCGCTTTTCCAGCGCTCATAGGCCAGATCAAGGAAGAGAAACATGACCATCCCGGTCTCGGCACTGATGCCGGCCAGGGCAATGACACCTACCCAAACGGCAATGCTCATGTTGTAGTTCAGAAGGTAGAGAAACCAGAAGGACCCCACGAGGGAAAAGGGCACAGCAAGGAGCACGAACAGGGTCTTGGCAGTAGATCGGGTATTGAAATAGATGAGGACAAAGATGATGAGGAGCGTGAGCGGGATGACAATCTTCAACCTCTCCTGGGTCGTGACGAGATATTCGTATTCGCCGCTCCACTGGAGGCGATACCCCTCCGGAATCTTCAGGGATGCCACCTTGGCTTTGGCTTCGTCCACGTAGCCCCCCACGTCCCGGCCTGAAAAGTCGACGAATACATAAGAAACCAGAAGGCCCTCCTCGCTCTTGATTGCCGTAGGCCCCTTGACAAATTTGATATCGGCAATCTGCCCCAGCGGTACATGCATCAACGGTGTCACAGCCGCCATCGGGGATGAATATCCCTGGGATGGTTGCGACATGACGGGAACCAGGACCCGCTTGAGGGTCTCCACGTCGTTTCGCATCTCACGGGGGTACCGGATATTCACCGGAAACCGCCCCCTGCCTTCGATGGTGGTGGTCAGGTTCATGCCTCCGACGGCGGATTGGATGATCTCCTGAACATCATCGATACTCAGTCCGTACCGGGCCGCCTCCTGGCGGTTGATGTTGAAATCGAGAAAATATCCGGTAGTGACCCTCTCGGCGTAAACACTCCGGGTGCCGTGGACATCCTTCAGGTGATGCTCGAGTTGAAGACCGATTTTTTCGATTTCCTCGAGCTTCGGCCCCATGACCTTTATTCCCACGGGGGTGCGGATCCCCGTGGCCAACATGTCGATGCGGGCCTTGATGGGCATCGTGAAGGAATTGGCTACCCCCGGGATTGTCAGGGCGTCGTTCATCTCGTCCTTCAGTTTCTCCACCGTCATTCCCGGCCGCCACTGCGGCTCGGGCTTGAGATTGATGACCGTTTCGAACATCTCCAGGGGCGCCGGATCCGTGGCCGTCTCGGCTCGCCCCGCCTTGCCGAATACCTGGGCCACCTCGGGAATCTGCATCAGGAGCTTGTCCTGCAGCTGGAGCAGCTTCGACGCCTCCGAGATCGAGGCTGCCGGAACCGTCACGGGCATGTAGAACAGGGTCCCTTCATAGAGGGGGGGCATGAACTCTGTGCCCAGCTTCATGAAGGGATAAACGGTGACGGCCATGATGACCAGGGCCACAATGATGACCGTTTTCTTGAACCGCAGGGCGAAATGGACCACGGGCTCATAAAGCCTGTGGAGGATCGTGCTTACAGGGTTTTTCTCCTCGGGCCGGATCCGGCCGCGGATGAATACCGTCATCAGGGCCGGCGTCAGTGTGATGGCCACGAAGGAGGAAAAGAGAATGGCGAAGGTCTTCGTGTACGCCAGGGGCTTGAAGAGCCTCCCGGACTGGGCCTGAAGCGTGAAGATCGGCAGGAAAGCCACCGTGATGACCAGCAGAGAGTAAAAAAGCGACGGGCCGACTTCTTTTGCCGCCTCGATGATGACTTCGATCCGGTTGCCGGGCGAACCCCGGGCCTCCCACTCCTCGAGTTTTTTATGGGCGTTTTCAACCATGACGATGGACGAATCCACCATCTCGCCGATGGCGATCGCAATACCGCCCAGGCTCATGATGTTGGAGGTGACGTTCAGGTAGTACATGCAGATGAACGAAATGAGAATCGCAACGGGCAGCGTAAGGATGGCCACCAGGGCCGAGGGCAGGTGGAAGAGAAAGACAGCGCAGACGACGGAAACCACAATGGCTAACTCGATGAGCTGGTCCCGAAGGGTTTTGACAGCTCTCCGGATCAGATCGGAGCGGTCGTAGGTGGTGACGATCTTCACCCCTTTCGGAAGACTGGGTTCCACATCCTGTTTCAGCCGTTCTTTCACCCGCTCAATGACATTCAGGACATTTTCCCCGAAGCGCACGACGACGATCCCGCCCACCACCTCGCCCCTGCCGTCGAGGTCAACCAGGCCCCGCCGTATTTCGGGGCCGATCTGGACACTTGCCACGTCCCTGAGAAAGATCGGAGTTCCGCCGCTGCCGGAACCCACGGGAATGTCTTCAACATCTTTTATGTTCTGGATGTACCCCCTTCCCCTGACCATGTACTCGACCCCCGAGAGCTCGAGCACACGCCCCTCCACATCCCGATTGCTCCTGCGAACGGCTTCCATCACTTTCGTAATCGGAATATTGAAGGCCGCAAGACGGTTGGGGTCGATGGTCACCTGGTACTGCTTCACGAAGCCGCCGATGGAGGCCACCTGGGAAACTCCCGGAACACTCTCCAGGGCAAGCTTGATATTGTAATCCTGGATCGTGCGGAGCTGTGAAAGATCGTGCTGTCTGGTTTCATCCACCACGGCATAGGAAAATCCCCAGCCGAGACTCGTCGCATCGGGTCCCAGGACTGGATTGACGTCGGCCGGCAGTTTGTTTTTCACGGCCTGCAGGTATTCCAGGATCCGGCTTCGCGCCCAGTAGATGTCCGTCCCTTCCTCGAAGATGACGTAGATGAAGGAGCTCCCCAGGAAGGAGAATCCCCTAACAACTTGCACCTTGGGTGCCGCCAGGAGTGTAGACGAAATGGGATAGGTCACCTGGTCCTCGATGAGGTCCGGGCTTCGTCCGAGCCACTCCGTGTAGATAATGACCTGCGTGTCGGAAAGATCAGGGAGGGCGTCAAGCGGCGTGTTCTTCATCGCCCAGGTTCCCCAGGCGATGGCGGCCAACACGAAGAGGATGACGACAAACTTGTTTCTGGCGCTGTACTCGATGATCCGGGCGATCATGCAGAGATCCGTCTATTCCGTCTGTTTCGTTTTTCCGTCAACATGTGGGGTATCGGGACTCGGGTATCGGGTATCGGGAAGGAGGCAGACTTCGTTTATAGAAATTCTTTAGTACCTTCAGCCCCTATGCCCTATACCCGAAACCCTATCCCCTATTTCTTCTCCAAGGGCTTGACACCCTTGAGCTGCGACTCCGAGTCAATGAGGAAGGTGGCGGAGGCGGCTACCATCTCCCCTGCCTTCAGGCCCATCAAGACCTCCCGATATCCTTCCGCTCTCAACCCCAGCATGACTTCCCTCGGTTCGAAATACCCCTCCCCCTGGTCCACGTAAACGATCTGGCGGGTGCCCGTGTCGATGACGGCATCATCCGGAATGGCCAGCTTGCTCCCCAAGCTTATTTTTATTTCCACGGAGGCATACATCTGGGGCTTGAGCCGTCCTTCGGGGTTGGGGATGGCGAATCTCACCCGGGCCGTCCTCGTCTCGCCGGACAGCAGTGGGTAAACATAATCGATCTTCGATTTGAACTCTTTCCCGGGCAGATAGCTCAGGCTGATGGACGCCGGCTCGCCAACCCGGATGGATGACAGTTCATACTCATAGACATCGGCGATAACCCAGACCGTGGAGAGATCGGCCACATCGAAGAGTTTCTCACCGGGCATGACCCTCATACCCTGGATGACCATTTTCTGAACGACATACCCGTTGGCGGGACTGTAGATGGTCAGGGTCCTCCGGGCCTTTCCCGTCTGCTCGAGTTCCCGGATCTGCGCCTCCGAGATATCGAATCGCTGCAACCTTTTCTTTGCCGCCTCGACAAGGGCCTCGGCGTCTCTCGAAAGCATCGAACCCGTCCCGGCATCGGTCCCCCTCTCCTTGCGCCACTTCAGGATATTCAGATACTCTTCCTGGGTCGCCAGCAGCTCCGGGCTGTAGAGCTCTGCCATGGGCTCTCCCTGCCGGACATAACGGCCCGTATAATCGATATAGAGTTTTTCGATCCACCCCTCGACCTTGGTGTTCACCGTCCTGAGCCTGCGCTCGTCATATTCGATCCTGCCGACCGTCTTGAGGACCTTTCGAAGGGGCCTCACGGCTGCGGGGACCGTCTTGACCCCGATCATCTGCTGCTTCTCCGTCGTGATTTCAACGGTAGGGAGCTCCTCCGATGCCTTGGTCTCCGGCGCTTTTGACCCCGGTGCAGCGGCAGGAGCCGGACCTGTCCCCCCATGGCCCTCGTGCCCGCCTGAAGGAGCTCTCTGCGTGGAGTCAGATGACGGGGCTTTCTCCTTGAACCAGTTCTGCGGCTCAACACCCGCAATGTAAAGCAGGAGCCCAATCGCAAGGAGTGCCGCACCGATGGCCAGGATGTACTTTTTCTTCATTTTTGCAGAGTCCCTGAGGGTGGAAATTCGCTATCTGAGCCCGGATCATTCCGCCAGATCTCCCGTATACGCCCCGATCCTCGCAATGGCCTTCTGCCGCTCCGAGAACTGGTTCCAGTAAAGGACTTCGAAATCGATAAAGGCCTTGAGTCGCGTGACGACCGTGAGGGCATCGACCTTACCCGTCGAATAGGCGGCAAGGGCCGCCTGGTAATCCTGGGTGCTCTTGGGGATCAATGCATTTCGGTATAGCTCCATAAGCCTCTGCGCTGACGCGGCCATGGCATAATTCTCGCGGATGGATGACGAAATCATGAGTTTGATTGCCTCGAGGTCATGTTTGGCTTCGAGGAGCTGCGCCTGGGCTTCCCTCACGGCCGGCTCCTGCTTGGAGCTGAAGAACACGGGCAGATTGATGGATGCCGTGAGTTTGTACATGTCGGTGAAATCACCCCGCCGCTGTTCCGTGCCGGCGTTGAGTGTCACATCGGGGAAGTACTCTTTTTTCGACATGTTCACCTTGGCCTCGGCGCCGGCAATCATTTTCTCTTTCGCCCTGATCTCCGGGGAGCGATCATAGGCCTTTTTCACCAGTTCGCCGAGTGTCTCTTCCAGTCTAGCTTCGCGGCCCGCTGACGGCCGCCCGAGGGGCAGGCTCGTGTCCCGCCCGACAGCGAGGTTCAGCATTCCCTCCAGGGTCTGGATCTTCTGCCGGAGCATCTCCTCTTTCTCGAGAAGCATGTATTTCTCCGCCTGTGCCATGATGGCGTCCTGCTGCGATGCCATGCCCGAAGAATATCTCGCCAGGGCCGACTCTTCCATGCTCGAGAACAGGGACTTCCGCTCCCCGATGATATCCAGGCTTTTGTAGACAAAGAACAGCTCGTAGTAATTTTCGATCACCTTCGAGATCACCCTTCGCTGGAGGGCCTCGTAGGAAGCTTTCTGGCTTTCGGCATCGGCCCGTGCCATATCCTCCTTCAGGCCTCGTTTGCCCGCGAAGGGAAATGTCTGAGACAGTTCGAACATCCACTTCGAATCGGGGGACTGTCCGTACGTATAGCTGCTCGCGGTGTCATTCTGATATCCGAACGTGAACATGGGGTCCGGGAGGCTTCCCGCCTGGGGAACCTTGTATGCGAAAGCACCAACCCTGGATTGGGCGGCCAGCATTTCCCGGTTATTGCGCAGCGCTTCATCGATGAGCCACTTCAGGTCCATCTCCTCTGCATGGACTGGAAACCCAACGAACAGTGCAATCGCCAGGATATAAAGGACTTTCAGGAAGGTGCTTCTGTTTCCGGAATCGGTTCGATGTTCCATGGGAAGTCGCTCTCCTTGCGAGGGGAAGATCCCCTGTTTCGAGAGGGTCCAGGGAAAAAAGAGGAAAGGGGAAAGAGTGCCCGTCGGGTCATCATGCGACGGGCACCCCCGATGTCAGAATGGATGAAGACAACCTACGGGACCATGTCACAGGCTCAAGCGACGGAGTCCGCGGTTGTCCTAGTTCGCGTCAAAGGTGAACTTTGTCGAAACCGTCTTTTCCTGGCTCGTGATCTTGATGTTGACATACCAGGGCCCCTTCATGGAGATGTTCAGGACGGTGTGATACCCGTTGCCATGGCTCATGGTGTCTGCCTTATATGCCATGGCCGGCATCCCGGGCATGGCCGACATCCCATAATCGACGAGCACTTTCGAGTCTTTCACGGCTTTTCCCGCCTTGTCGGTGATGAAAATCTCCATGTTGTTTGATCCCACGGAAGGGGGATTCTTATCCATCTTGATCTGTACGGAATACTCCCCGGCTTTCTTGTTCACCTCGTAAGCCTTGGCATAGGTTATACCCGCTGTCAGAAGTAAAATCAGAATTGCTATTAGAAATCTCTTCACTGTTGTTTCCTCCAGATTTTGTTCTATTTGACCGCCCCATGAACGTGTCTCTTGCTTGAGGGGAAAGGTTTACTCGTTGCCCTGTCAGTCCGCCCTTGCCGCGTCGAGCCTGCAGAGGTACTGCTCGAACTTGTCCCTGCCGAAGGGGGAATAGGACCGCAGCTCCCTGATGATGGGCGGAAGGACCTCGATGACCCGCTCGATCTCTTTTTGTGTCGTGTAATTGCTGAGCGAGAACCGGACGGAGCCGTGGATGGCCGTGTAGGGGATCCCCATGGCCCGCAGCACGTGGCTTGGCTGCAGCGACCCCGATGTACAGGCCGACCCGGAGGAGGCGCAAATCCCGAATTCGTTGAGGCGAAGAAGGATCGCCTCCCCTTCCACGTATTCGAAGCTGATGCTCGTCGTGTTGGGAAGGCGGTTCTCCCGGTCCCCGTTGACGACGGCATCGGGACAGCTCTCGAGAAGGGCCGCTTCCAGTCTGTCCCTCAACGCGGCCAGGGCGGCCGTCCCTTTGGACAGCTCCTTCCTCGCCAGTTCGCAGGCCTTGCCGAGGCCGACGATGGCGGCTACGTTTTCCGTCCCCGCCCTTCTGCCTTTTTCCTGGTGCCCGCCGATGAGATAGGGACAGAACCGGGTGCCCTTTCTCACATACAGGACCCCGATGCCCTTGGGGGCGTGGAGCTTGTGCCCGGATATGGAAAGCATGTCTACGGGCAGCTGCTTCACGTTGATCGGTATTTTGCCGGCAACCTGAACGGCATCGGTGTGAAAGAGGATCCCCCGGGCATGCAGTATCTTCCCGATCTCCTCGATGGGGAAGATCACCCCCGTTTCGTTGTTGGCGTACATGACGGAGGCGATGGCCGTCTGATCGTCGATGGACTCCAGCAGCGCATCCATGTTGAACCGGCCGAGCGTGTCCACGGGAAGATAGGTGGTGTGATATCCCTTTGCCGCCAGGTGCTTGCAGAAATTCAGGATCGCCGAGTGCTCCACGCGCGTCGTCACGATGCGCCTCTTTGCCGGGTTGGACTCCACGGCGCTCATGATCGCCGTGTTGTCGCTCTCGGTGCCGCAGCCGGTGAAGATGATCTCCTCGGGCTCCGCACCGATCAGCTCCGCCACCTGGGCCCTTGCCTGCTCGATTCTGCCGTGGACCTGGCCGCCGAAGGTGTGCATGCTCGACGCATTCCCGTAGAGCTCCGTGAAGTAGGGAAGCATGGCCTCCACGACCTCCGGGGCCACCGGTGTCGTCGCGTTGTTGTCGAGGTATATCGTTTTCATTCCCTCACCACTGTGATGTCCTGGCCGGTTACGTCCTTGAGCCTCTCCTCGATCCCCTTGATCGTCATGTCGCAGCTCGGGCAGTCGACGCACATCCCCCTGAGACCGACGATGACCTTGCTGCCTTCGATGTCGACGAGGTCGAGATCCCCGCCATCTGCCTGGAGCCTGGGGCGGATCTCCCTTTCCAGGACATCCTGGATGAGGGCCATCTTCTGGATGTTTGTCAGTTTCTTCTTTTCGAAGGGCCTCTCCTTGATCTCCCTGACGGACCACACGTCTTTGAGAATCTGCTCGATCTCGGGGATGCACAGGCCGCAACCGCCGCCGGCTTTCGTGTAGTGGGTGATCTCTTCGACAGTCTTCAGATGGTTCTCGACGGCCGTTTTCCGGATCTTTTCCTCCGAAACGTCGAAGCACTTGCAGATGATGTTCTCCGCGGGCAGCAGGACCTTCTTCTCTCCCTTGTACTTCAGGATGGCGTCCTCGAGGGCCTCCATCCCCATGACGGAGCAGTGCATCTTCTCGTCCGGCAGCCCCCCGAGATAGGCCGCAATGTCCTGGTTGGTTATCTTCGAGGCCTCTTCCAGGGTCTTTCCCTTGACGAGTTCCGTCAGGGCCGACGAGCTGGCAATGGCCGATGCGCAGCCGAAGGTCTGGAACTTCGCGTCGACGATGCGGTTCGTCTCCTTATCGACCTTGATGCTCAGCTTCAGGGCGTCTCCGCAGATGATGCTCCCTACCTCGCCGATGGCATCCGGGTTTTCGACCTCGCCCACATTCTTCGGTTTCAGGAAGAATTCTTTTACCTTATCCGTGTATTCCCACATATCCTTTGCTCGCTTTCCCGATGATGGCTGTTCGCACCTTCCGGTACTTCCTTTCCGTCCGGCGGTTACCCCTTTAGTGTACCCTTACGGAATCCATTGTCAAATGCTCTGTGATGAAAAGCACCACGACCTCGCTTCTTCATATGCCCGCTCCGCTCTCGAAGTCTTCCTGGCGGGTCTGCGCCTGGGTGATCCGGCTGTAAGGCGGCACGCTCTCCACAAGCCAGACATTGCCCCCGATGGTGGAACCGAGACCAATCGTGATCCGTCCGAGGATCGTGGCCCCGGAATAGATGATGACATCATCTTCGACGATGGGGTGCCGGGGGATCCCCTTGATCGGTTTTCCCTCCTCATCGAGCTTGAAGCTCTTCGCCCCAAGGGTCACACCCTGGTAAAGCCGGACATTCCGGCCGATCTCGCAGGTCTCGCCGATGACGACACCGGTGCCGTGATCGATGAAAAAGTATTCGCCGATCGTCGCCCCGGGGTGGATGTCGATCCCGGTGATGCTGTGGGCATGCTCGGTGATCATCCTTGGGATCAGCGGCACACCCAGCACGTGAAGCTCGTGGGCCAGGCGGAAGTTCGTGATGGCCGCCAGCGCCGGGTAGCAGAAGATGACTTCGTCAGGGCTCGACGCAGCAGGGTCGCCTTCGAAGGCCGCCTTTACATCGGTGGCCAGAATTTTCTGCAGGTAGGGGAGCCGCTCCAGAAAGGTCCTGGTGATCGCCCGGGCCCTGTCGTCGCAGACCGGGCAGCACGGCGTCTCCTCGATGCAGTTGAAGCAGACCCCACGCCGGATCTGCTCCTGGAGCGGGTGCTGGACGCGATCCAGGGTGGCACCCACATGATAGAGAACGCTGTGGACCTTGAGGTCGGGATACCCGAAATACCCCGGGAAGAGAACCGAGCGCAGCGCCTCCACGATCTCGACGATCACATCCCTCGAGGGGAGCGGTTGGTCGTGGTGTGCCCGTCTCATAGCCGGCGAAAACCCGTTGCTCACCGTACTGAGTTCCGTTACCAGGCGGGTGAGGCCCGCATCCTCATTTATCACAACGGGTACGATCGTCTTTTGCTGCTTTGTTGTCTTCATGGTTCTGTCCTTCTTCTCTTCCGGCTTTTTCATGTCAGGACGCCTACCGCATCACCGGTCCGGACTTCGCCGCCCATCACGACTGTGGCGAAGACACCCTCCTTGGGCATGATGCACTTGCCGACCTCCTTGAAGATCGCGCATGCTGTGTGACAGGCCTTGCCGATCTGGGAGATCTCGAGAATCACCTCGTTGCCGACGGCAATTCTCGTCCCCGGGAGAAGCGTGTGAAGCTCCATGCCCTCCACCGTCAGGTTTTCGGCAAAATCGCCGGGCCCCACATTCAGGCCCATGCTTTTCATCTTCTCGATGCTGCCGACGGACAGCAGGCTCACCTGCCGCTTGATTCCCTGTCGGCGTGGGCATCGTCTGCCATGCCGTAATTCTCCAGGAACACGCCTGATGGGCACGGCGTCTTCCGCACACCTTTTGTACCGCTGATACAGACTGCGATGATTTTGCCTTTCATGGTGTCAATTCCTCCCTGATGACGCCTCCGCCGAGTACAATGCCATCCTCATAGAGCACAACATATTGACCGGGGGTGATGGCCTCCTGGGGTTCGTCAAAAACAACGCGAAGCCGTTCCCCCTCGAGGACGACTCTACAGGGGGCTCCCTTATGGGCATACCGGATTTTCGCAACGCATCGTTCGGGCAGATGGTCCACCAGAAGATTCACGCGATCGGCCACGAGGCCCGGCGCCATGAGATCCGCTTTCCCGCCGATGACGACGCGGTTGTTCCCGGCATCAATGGCCAGCACGTAGAGAGGGTCCCCGGACCAGCCGCCCAGCCGTGCCCGCTGGCCCTTTGTGTAAAGGGCAAACCCCCTGTGCCTGCCCAGGACATTCCCCTGTCTGTCCACAAACTCGCCGGGGTTCACGTCGATGGATCTGGCACGCAGAAATTCGCCGTATCCTTTCTCCGGGATGAAACAGATATCCTGGCTCTCCTGTTTGTCGGAGACGGGAAGTCTGTTCTCCCGGGCGATCCGGCGCACCGCTTCCTTTGTGAGGTCGGCCAATGGGAAGCGGATGCGCTCCAGCGCCTCCCGTTTGATCGCATGGAGGAAGTAAGTCTGATCTTTTCTCGCTTCCCGGGAGCGCCTGAGGATTGTCTTCCCCTCCATCTGTTCGATCTTTGCGTAGTGACCCGTAGCAATGGTATCGAACCCCAAGGCCGTTGCCCTGTCGAGGAGCATCCCGAATTTGATATGGCGATTGCAGACCACGCAGGGGTTCGGAGTTCTTCCCCTCACGTACTCTTCGATGAAGGGCCTTACGATGCGGTCTTCCAGTTCACGGGAGTAATCTACGACCTGGTGAGGGATATCCAGCATCCGGCAGACCCGGCTGGCATCTTCGATTGCCCGCAGCCCGCAGGCTTTCGCTGTGCCGCCCTTTTCGGGGGCTGCATCGAGAATCATGGTAATCCCAGTGACTTCGTGACCCTGCTTTTTCAGAAGCAATGCCGCCACGGATGAATCAACGCCGCCGCTGATGGCGACAACCACTTTTTCCTTCATTTCAGGTCCCCGCTTCGATCTATGGCGCCGCGAGTCCCCGTATAAACTTCGCACGGCAGCCTCTTTCACCTTCAGCCTTCCTTGAACAGCCACGTCGACAGGTACCGCTCCCCCGTGTCGGGCAGGATCACGACGATCAGCTTGCCTTCGTTTTCCTTGCGTTTTGCCACTTCGAGGGCGGCCCAGAGTGCGGCCCCGCAGGAAATCCCGACGAGGATTCCTTCCTCCCTGGCCAGGCGCCGTGCCGTGATCCCGGCGTTGTCATTGGAGACCTTCACGATCTCGTCGATGATTGCCCGGTCGAGCACCTGAGGAATGAAGCCCGCGCCGATCCCCTGAATCTTGTGGGGACCGGGCTGCCCGCCGGAGAGAACCGGTGAGTCTTCGGGCTCGACGGCAATGGCCTTGAAGGAAGGCTTCCGTTTCTTGATCACCTCGGAGATGCCCGTAATGGTTCCGCCGGTTCCGACGCCTGCCACAAGGATGTCGATCTTGCCGTCCGTATCACTCCATATCTCCTCGGCCGTCGTCTTCCGGTGGATCTCCGGGTTGGCCGGGTTGTTGAACTGCTGGGGCAGGAAGGAATTCGGAGTGGTGGCCGCCAGTTCCTCGGCCTTCTTCACGGATCCCTTCATCCCTTCCGTGCCGGGCGTGAGGACCAGCTCGGCCCCGAAGATCTGCAGAAGCTGCCTGCGCTCCATGCTCATCGTGTCGGGCATGGTGAGGATCAGTTTGTACCCTCTCGCCGCCGCAACGAAGGCCAGCGCAATTCCTGTGTTGCCGCTGGTGGGTTCGATGATTACCGAGTCCTTATTCAGAAGACCGCGCTTTTCCGCATCGTCGATCATGGCGACGCCGATGCGATCCTTGACGCTGGACAGAGGGTTGAAGGATTCCACCTTGGCGACGACCTGTGCCTTGAAGCCCACGGTGATCCGGTTCAGCCTGACCAGTGGGGTCTTTCCGACGGTCTTCGTGATGTCGTCATGAATCTTCATAATGGCGACCTCCTGATATCGTTACGGCCGACACCTTGTTGCATGCGTTTTTCACGATGACAGTGTCATCATATGCTGTATTCGGCAGCCGCTTCGACCCTGCCACGGTGTCGTTCTAACATCTTTTCGAGTGTCATGTTTTCAAGGGTCTTCATAAAGTTTTGCGACGCCTCGCACCACACGTCCCGCGTGATACAGGTCGGGGAGCGCTCACAGGTCGAGGGGTTCTCCACGCAATCCACTAGGCACAGCGGTCCCTCGAGGACCCTTATGATGTCCTTGAGGGATATCTCGGAGGGCTTCTTTGCCAGTTTGTACCCCCCGCGGGCGCCTCGAATGGATTGAACGAGCCCCACCGTTTTGAGGGGGTTGATCAGGTTCCACAGGTATTTCTCCGAGATCCCCTGGCGTCGGGCGATATCCTTCAACAGCACCGGCCCTTCCCCGTTATGGAGGGCCAGGTCGAGCATCAACCTCACGCCGTATCTGCCTTTCGTGGACATCTTCATAAGACCCTGCACCATCTCCACAATGTCTACTATTTAAGTAGAGATTAATGGTGCCGGACTTGCTTGTCAAGCCGTTTTTTCCATGATTTATTCATCTATTTATATCGGACACTTATATGGCTATGCACTGTGCATAAAAAAGCCCCGCTTTTCACGGGGCCTGGTGCTGGATCTCTGGCTGGCTTGCAGGTCTCAGAGGTTGCGGCTGATGATGAGGCGCTGAATCTCCGAGGTTCCTTCCACGATCTGGAGAATCTTGCTGGTCTTGAAGTATCGGGAAACGGCATACTCGTTCATGAAACCGTACCCGCCGTGGATCTGGAAGGCATCGCTCGCGCAGCGCTCTGCCATCTCCGAGGCGAAAAGTTTCGCGTAGGCTGCCTCCAGCGTGTGCGGCAGATTGTTGTCCTTGAGCCAGGCCGCCTTCAAGTACATGTTGCGCGCCAACTCGATGTGCATGGCCATGTCGGCAAGCTTGAAGGATATGGACTGGAAGCTGAAAATCGGCTTTCCGAACTGGACGCGCTCCTTCGCGTACTTCAGGGACGCGTCGAAGCACGCCCGCGCCAGTCCCACGCTCATGGCCGCAATCGAGATCCGGCCTGTCTCGAGAACGGCCAGGTGCTGGGCAAAGCCCTTGCCCTCCTTCCCCAGGAAGTGATCCCGCGGGATGCGGCAGTCTTCGAAAATGCACTCGTGCGTGGCCGAGTGCCGCCACCCCATCTTGTCGTATTTCTTACCCAGCGTGAATCCGGCGGTCCCCTTCGGCACGACGAAGGTGTTGATGGCATCCCGCCCCGACCCGTCCCTGGTCCTGGCCGTGATAATGACCAGGGAGGCGTTGTCGAGACCGATGTTCGTGATGAACTGCTTGGTTCCGTTGATGACCCAGGAGCCGCCCTCGATCACCGCCGTGGTTTTTGTTGCAGCCGCGTCGGAGCCCGCTCCCGGTTCGGTCAGCCCGAAGGCCCCGATCTCTCTTCCCCGGGCCATGGGGACGAGCCACTTCTTTTTCTGGTCCTCCGTCCCGAACACGAAGAGCTCCTGCCCGACAACGCTTGTCGTCACGTCCAGAAGCCCGCCCAGCGTGACGTCCGCCCGGGAGATCTCCTCGATGCAGACGTGCATCCCCACCCAGTCCCCGCCGCTTCCCCCGTACTGAGGCGGGAATGGGATACCCATCATGCCCAGGGCGGCCATGCGGTCCATGATGTCATAGGGGTATTCGCCTGTGGCCTCCATCTCCTCGGCCCGGGGCGCGATAATCTCATCGGAGAACTTTCGGGCCATGTCCCGGATCATCTGCTGCTCTTCGGAGAGACGAAAATCCATTTTTCCCCCTTTTGGGTCGGTCGCTGCCCTCAGACTTTCAGGATGACGGCTTCGCCCTGCGCAAGCCCCCCGCAGATGGACGCCACCCCGTAGCCGCCTCCCCTTCGGCGAAGCTCATAGGCCAGGGTCATCGCGATCCGCCCGGCGCTTGCGCCGACGGGGTGGCCGATGGCGATGGCCCCGCCGTTCACATTGGTCTTCTCCTGTAAAACCTTCCACCTGCCCTCGTCGCCGCCGGCAAGGATTTTCATCGAAACGAGCGGCATGGCCGCAAAGGCCTCGTTGATCTCGATCAGGGCCATGTCGTCGATGGACATACCGGCTCTCCCCAGGGCCTTCTGGATGGTGTACGCCGGGATCTGGGCGATCTGGCGGGGCGGTGCGGCCGTGGCGACGGCGGTAACGATCGTGGCCAGCGGCGCAAGCCCGCGTCTCTCAGCCTCCGCGCGGGTCATGCACAGGATCGCCGATGCCCCGGCACTGATCGGGGGCGCATTGCCGGCGGTGACCGTGGGACTTCCGTAGATGGGCTTCAATTTCGCCAGGGCCTCCATCGTCGTTACCCGCGGGGATTCGTCTTTTTCGATGACGATCGGGTCTCCGCGCTTCTGGGGAATGACGACGGGCATGAGCTCTTCGCCGATCCGGAACTTTCCGGCCGCATAAGCCTTCGCATAGCGCTCCTGGCTCTGCAGGGCCCAGGCATCCTGCATCTCGCGCGTCACGCCGTGCTCCAGGGCCATCTCGCCGGCATCGAGGGCCACGGGGTTGAACCCCTTGGCTGTGTAGCCCAACTCGAACAGGCAATCGATCAGGTGGATGTGGCCGAGACGGCTCCCCCTCCGAAGCCCGGGGGCCAGGTGGGGGGTACGGGGCATGTTCTCGGAGCCCACGGACATGACGATTGCGGCTTCGCCAGCCCGTATGGCAAGAATCCCCAGACGCAGGGTCGTCAGGGACGAGCAGCAGGCCCGGTCCAGTGAGAGAGAGATGTTTTCGGCAGGGAACCCCGCAAGCAGGGTAGCCTGCCTCGCCGGGACATCCGTCTCCAGGGCGACCTCGGCGGGGATGCAGCTTCCGTAATTGATCTCGTCGACCTCAACGGGTGCGACCCCCACGCGCCTGATCACCTCCTTCATGACCATAACGCCGAGGTCGATGCTGGGAATGTCGGCCATGGCCGTGTCGAATCGGCTGAAGGGCGTCCGGACGGCGCTCACAATCACAATGTCGTCTTTTCCTGGCATGGTCCTTCCTCCTGTTTTTCAGCCGATCATTTCGGCGCCATGCGGATGGCGCCGTCGAGGCGGATCACTTCGCCGTTGAGCATGGGGTTTTCGATGATGTGCCGGGCGAGCATGGCGTACTCACAGGGCCGTCCAAGCCTCTGGGGGAAAGGCACCATCTTTCCCAGTGCCTCCCGGACGGCTTCGGGCAGGAGTGCTAGCATCGGCGTGTTGAACAGACCGGGGGCGATTGTCATGACGCGCACCCCGTAATCGGCGCACTCCCGGGCTAGGGGAAGGGTCATCCCAACCACGCCTGCCTTGGAGGCGCTGTAGGCGGGCTGGCCGACCTGGCCGTCGAAGGCCGCAGCCGATGCGGTATTGATGATGACGCCCCGCTCGCCCTCACCGTTGGGTGTATTCCTGACCATCTGCTCCAGGGCGAGGCGGATCACGTTGAAGGTGCCCACAAGATTGATCTGCACGACCCGGTTGAACTCGGCAAGCGGCATGGGCCCCTTCTTCGTGAGGGCCTTGCAGGCAACGCCAATGCCGGCGCAGTTGATGACCACGTTGAAGCCGCCGAATGCCGTCATCGTTTTCCGGATCGCATCCTGGACACTTTCGTCGCCCGTCACATCCGCCCTGGCAAAAATGATATGCCCCCCAAGCTCAGCCGCCAGTTTTTCGCCTCTCTGCTCGTCGAGGTCGAAGATGGCCACCTTCGCCCCGGCGTCTGCCAGTTCCCGGACGCAGGCCTCACCGAGACCCGACGCCCCTCCCGTGACCACGGCAACGCAGTCGCTCAACCTCATGGCACTCTCCTTTCCCGTCTCAGGTCCACAGGGGGCCCCGGGACGGCGTTCAACAGTTGAAATAGAATTCTTTCTTTGACGGCTTGCTCGGCTCTCCGCAAAGAGCCGGATGTGTCAAGTTGGTCATGGTTTCGACAACATGAACGATCGAAGCACGCTAGATGGAATGGTCTTCCTTGCCGGCGATCCTGTCGATTGTCCGCTGCCTGTCGGCTGCGATTCCCCGGACAATCTGCCTGTTACAAGGTCTGATATTCGTTGTGGACAATTTACCGCCGGGCATCGAAGGTCCCGGAGTGACATGGATCAAATCGGCGTCATCATACTGCATGGGAAAGATTTTTTCCAGAAATCCCGGCTCCTTTGAAATAAAAAAATGCCCCTCATGTGCTCAATCTAGGGAAATTCAAGACAATTAATATTTATCGGAGTTCTCATTGATTCGGCTGCCTGGTGCCAAAGCATGAGGAAGATTGGCGCCTTCCTGGAGTTATTGAAATGGTTTTTGAATACGAGTAGTACAATACAATAGGGGATCACAAGATAAGGATCGGCATAGGGACGGCGGGTAACCCCGCCGCTCCCTGCCACACCACCCGGCATGCGGGTCCGCACCGGGCGGTTCGGTGAGGTTACGTTCCGAGCCGGGGGAGTCCCGCCCATCAAAGTAGCGATTCGGAAGCACTGCGTTGATGGCCGAGTTCTTCCACCAGCG
>Ga0209079_10000100_pt1 | contig 41156 bp, 35 predicted proteins | sample PPLLaktember2015_2_FD_187259 | JGI IMG/M metagenome (GOLD analysis project Ga0209079, IMG submission 187259) | Freshwater sediment microbial communities from Prairie Pothole Lake near Jamestown, North Dakota, USA - PPLs Lake P7 Core (6) Depth... | ecosystem: Environmental > Aquatic > Freshwater... | reverse complement strand
CAATACACGTACTCGAGATCCACGCCATGGCAATGAAGATCTCTCACCTTCCTGTTCTTCTCTCCCTCCTTCTTCTCCTGGTCATTTCATCAGGCCTCCGGGCTCAGCAAGATAGCGCGAGCATCCGTCAACGGATCCTCGAGAGCGAGGAATCGGAGCAGATGCTCGTCCAACGTACGCGGAACTTCATCCTGACGAAACTCAAGCGCACGAATATCCGTGAAGCGTTTGAAGCATACAACTTCGTTCTTCACACGTATGAACGCGAACGCGTGAAGCCGTTTTGGATCGCTGAAAAGTTCCTGCTGAGCTTCTGGTTCGGGGAATATGATCTGCTCTACCGCGCCGACTCCATTGAGAATGCGATCGACCTCGAACGGCGAGAACGCTGGAATGCTTCGCGCGATTATCTCTACCCCCAGCGGGATGAACTGGCGCTGGAATTGGCAACGATCTCCAATAGACACAGACCGGAACTGATGCAACGCATCGATTCGCTCGTCAGCGACAGAGAACAGCATGATTTCCTCATGCTCTTCCTTGATTGGCTCACGTTCAACGCAACGGAGCCCGAAATGACCGGCGAGGAAGCGCAGAACTATCTCGAGCAGAACCTCACTCCGCGCGCGGAGGAATTTCTTCATACGTACAAAGATTCACAGTTCACGCCGTTCGTGAGAAGACATTTTCGGCATGTGTTCGCCTTGAATGATTGGGGCTATGGGTACTATCTGGGATTGGGCGTATTGAGTCCGCAGGGGGCCGCCGGACAATATCTTGACTCTGAAGTCAGTCTTGGCATGGGCCTCGAGCTCAGCTGGCGGAGGGCATTGCTGGATGCGGGATTCGATATCGGATTTCCAGTGGCCGTCAGAAAACCGTTCGTCGACGAAGGGACCCCCTGGAATACGGACGTCCGGCACAATTACTACACCTATTCCGTTTCGGCCGGGTGGGTCGTGACGGAAACAAATGCGTTCAAAGTCGTTCCCCGCGTCGGCATTGGCGGGATCAACATCAGTGTCTGCGAAGGAGACAAGAACAAGGTCGCAGAAGACCTATCGATGACGCAGGGCGTTCTTCAATACGGTGTCACCTGCGATATCAAGCTCGGCATCAGTGAAACCTATTACAGAGAGAATGCCTTCAGCTATTCCGGAGTACGCCTCAACCTCGACTACTTTCAGTTTCTTGGGAACAATCCGATCATGTCAGGTGGAATGCTCCGGTTTCGTGTTTCATGGATCGGATTCGGTCGGTCGATCTTGAGAGATCTGTGATTTGTTCGTACGGGTTGCGAGGATCGCGGTACTCGTTGCGGGTGAGCAGGAATCCGGCAATCATACTGTGAAGTTCGACGGTACTGGACTGGCGAGCGGCGTGTATCTCTATCGGATGCAGGCGGGGAAGCATGTGGAGGCCAAGAAACTCATCCTCATGAAGTAGACTCGCTGTGATATGTTCTAGCCCTGTTTCTTTAGGGTTTCGGATGACTTCCACCTGATTTCTGAAGCGATCGTCATTGACAGCGATATGAATGGGTCATCCCGGGAAGGCTTCCCGGGATGACCTATTGATGCATCACATCTCTACTGCTTCACCAGCTCCACCCTGCGGTTCTTCGCTCTCCCCTCTTCTGTCTCGTTCGTCGCGACGGGGGCGTAAGGGCCATTCCCGAATGATTTCACCCGCGTTGCGTCCACTCCTCGCTCGCGAACGAGCGCTTGCACAACGGCCTCGGCTCGGTCCTGCGATAGCCGCATGTTGTACTCCAATCCGCCGATGTTGTCCGTGTGGCCGACGACATAGAGCTTCAATCCCGGCTCCATCTTCATCAGCTTCGTGATCTCCTCCAGTGCGTTGTTCGACTCCGGCTTCAACTCCGATTTCCCCGTGTCGAAGAGGATGCCGTAGACGGATGCGTGTCCGGTCGTGCGGAGGTCGTTCAGAAACGCGTTCGCATCAGCGACAATGTCCTGACGCATGGCGGCGCGTTCCACGATCGTCAGGCCGTATTTCCCTGTGAACTCTGCGGTCACTTCCACCCAGATGTCCTTTCCGTCTTTCGTCAAGCGGAACGTCTCCTTTCCCTTCCCCTTCCAAACAATAGTTCCGCCGATCTTCTGAACGGCGTTTTCGTAGTTGCGCAGGATCTGCGCTTCGCTCGGCTTTATCTTCAACGACGCTTGAGGATAGTAGTTGATGCGCCAGAGCTTCCCCTCGATGGTTTCCTTCTTGTCTGTTCCGACGATGAACTGGCGCGAATCGAATTCCTTCTGAGTACAACTGTGGATCCAAGAATCCGGCATGCGTGTGAACAGCGGATGGTCCGTGCAGTTACGGTCGTCCTTCTGCTGGGCGGCGACGGTGAGCACAAGAGCACAACTGATCAGGAGAGATCGAAGCAGGATGTACATGGCGGGTCCTCTCGGCTGGAGAATGATGCGTTCGTGATGATGCAGGTGAATAGTAGCGAAGGTTCGCGCGAGGGTCAAGAAAGACCGCGGTCGTGGACCCGCTATGAACCGGCGACCGGAATGCAACCGCAACCACGGTTCATTGCAGATCGTATAACAGAGGCTCGGCACTGCTTACCACAACCTCAGGAGGTTATGAACTATGAACAGACATCAATCGTTGACACTCGCTATGATCGTGATATCGGCAATGCTTCTTACCGGTTGTTCCTCGAGCGGCTCGTTCATTGCCGCCAACGTGACCGACGTTCAGCTCCAGCGGAACAACTTCACCATCGTCGCGCAGAATGTCACGGGCGAGTCACAAGCCGGGTACCTTCTCGGCGGTACGTTCTCGACCGGATTTGCCACGAACACGTTTGCCGTCGCTCGCGTCTCAGGGAGCGGCATGTTGTACAAGGAAGCGGTCGAAAATCTGTGGAAGGACTACGAAGCCGAACACGGTCCGGCGAAGGGAAAGAAGGTCGCTTTGGTGAACGTTCGGTACGACGCGGACGCGTTGAATCTGGTCATCTACACGCAGGCGAAACTGATGATCCGCGCCGACGTGGTGGAGTTCACCGATTAAGCACGTTTCCCCGTATCACCCGATTCACAGTCCCGGCGATCCGTGGGCTGTGGACGGGAATTCGGGTGATCATGGATAAGGACGACCATCCCCGTTGGGTCCGCTCGAGCACTCAGCAACAAGAGTGAATCAACGATCCAGTCCGCCCGAGTGAGTTCGGAGCGGTCATACGAACTCGCAACAGCGATCACACGCATATCTGCATTCTTACCCGCCTCGATACCCGCCGGTGCATCCTCGATCACCACGCACTGACCAGGTTCAATGCCAAGCTTCTTTGCCGCAAGGAGATAGCCGTCCGGCGACGGTTTTCCCCTGGCAACATCTTCCGAGGTCACGAATACGCGCGGCGTCGGGATCCCCGCGATCTTCATCCGCAATCGAGCGACCGGCACACTGCACGAGGTTACGATCCCCCATCGCCCGGCCGGGATCGATGCGATCAGTTCCGGTGCATTCGGGACGGCAAAGATGCCGTTCGACTCTGTTTCTTCGATCCGATCGATGGCCGCGACTTCCTCCGCCACATTCAGATGCGGCGCCATCTCCCGGATCACCTCGCTGGTTCTGCGGCCATGCGCTCTTTGGATGATCATCTGCGGATCGATCCCGTGCTCATCTCCCCACCGGACCCAGATGGATTCGACACACCTCCGCGAATCGACCAACACCCCATCGAGATCGAATAGCAAACAGGAACACCGGATTTCAATTGCAGACACCTTTCCCTCTCGCGTTTGCGCAATGTATTCTGAAGTTACAACTCCAATCCGCAATCAACAATCACAATTCACCACTCAACAATTATCAGTGCTCCCCTTGTTTCCCGCACCGCTTTTCCATAGGTTTTTGCGTTCATCCTTTTCCTCGACATGTTCACCCCATCAGAACGATTCGTCTTCGCCCTCCTGCTGACGGCCGTGTGCGTCGTTCTCGGGGGCGTGTATCTTTCCACCTTGCTCCCCGGCACCGGCTATTCGGGCGACACTGCAAAGCTCCAATTCATCGGCCATGTCCTCGGCACGCCGCATGAGCCGGGGATGCCGACGTATGTTCTGTTGAACGCTGCGTGGGTACGAGCGATTCCGCTCGGGAGCATTGCTCAGCGCGCGAACGCGTTGTCCGCACTCTTTTCCATCCTCACTGCGACCGTGATCATGCTCGCCCTTCATCGGAGCGGTGTTCGCGCATGGATCGCCGCAGCCTGTGCCTTGACCTTCGGCCTTGGCTACACCGTCTGGTCTCAGTCGGTCATTGCAGAAGTGTACGCGCTCCACGGGCTCTTTGTCGCGTCAGTCCTCTACATGATCCTTCGATGGCGTCAGAGCGGCAACGTACGATTCTTCGACGCGGCAATTCTCCTGTATGCGCTCTCGTTCGGAAATCATCTGACATCCATCACGATGCTTCCGGCCTTGATCTACATCGTGTGGAAGACCGACAGACGCATGTTCACTCACGGGCGAACGATCGTCCGCGTGCTTTTCTTCATCGCGATCGGCGCATCGCAGTATGCGTACATCTTCATCCGTTCGCATGACCCTTCAACGCCGTACCTGGAAATGGCAGCGCGCGACATTTCGACCTTCTGGGGATTGGTCACGGGGGGACAATTCCAGCATTTGCTCGTTCGGTCCTCGCTTGAATGGATTCTGACCGAACGCGTTCCGCTTCTTGCGCTCTTTGCAGGAAGAGAGCTGCTGCTGTTCATCCCCTTCATCGCACTGGGGATCTGGTCTGCACGAAGAAGTGTTGTCGGCATTTTCCTCTTCTTCATCGCCGGGGCCAATCTGCTGTTCGCGGTTGGCTACGCCATCCAGGACTTCTTCCCGTATCTCATTCCGAGCTATGTCGTCTTTGCCTGGTTTTCCGGAATCGGAGCCGAGCGCCTGCTCGCCGATCACCGACGGCGAGTTCGGATACTGGCGGCTGGTGTTCTGTGCTGTGCACCGATCGTTGCGTTCGGCTTGAATTACCGAGAGGCATCCCAGCGGACCGAAACACTCGCAGACGAGCACGTCCGGAACGCTCTGACGAACATCGACAGCGATTGCATCATCATCGTGCCGAATTATCATTACGCGATGATGATGTTGTATCAGACGCTCGCGGGTGAACGGCAACACCGCGATATCGATGTCGTCTTTTATCATGAGCGGGAGGATTATGCTGCGGATGCCGTGTCGTACTTGCTCGGCCGGCATCCCTGGAAGATTCTGGTGACACAGCGGACGGTCGGTCCGGGGAAACCGGTGTATGTGCTGACCAGGGTGTATGAATGGGATGTTGACCGTTGGCTGACGTACACGAAGCCGACCGAGGCGGTCCGGGAACGATGGCAAGAGGAGGAACTGCGGCCGTGGAGGGGGGCAGAGGAGACGGCGGGGATACGGCTGGTGCGGGTGGGGGGGGATCTGTATCGTGTGGAGGCGAGGAAGAAGTGACCGGGTGCCATTGGTTCAAGGTCGGACCAGAGCATTGCTCAGAGCGAGGCACGTGGCCAAACCTTCAAGAACAGGCCCGACCAATGACCCGACCACTTTCCCGGGCTTCGGACGCGAGATTCCCTGCTGTTACCTGAGCCAATGGTTCAACGTCGAACCGGGTCATTGACCCGATACCTGACCGGGTCACTTTCCCGGTGAACGACCGGGAAATGTTCCCGGTGCATACCCCTCCATTTATTCCTCTTCCCTTCGTATCTTTCACCATGATCTTCGTCGCCATTACCGGTCCTGTCGGATCGGGAAAGACCAGCCTTCTCTCCCAGCTCGTTCAGTGGGCAAAAAACAACGACCGACGTGTGGATGGATTCCTCGCGCTCCCCATCGACCGCATCCAGGCCCAACGGGGAGCGAACCGCTACGATCTCCTCTGGGTCGCAACGGAGGAACAGCGCCCGTACGCCCGACGCAGCAACTCCCTCCAGCCGCCTTATGAGTTCGATTCCGAAACCGCTCGCGAGGTTGGACAATGGGCCGCAGCGCTTGCGACCGCGCCACCGCTCGGTGCGCTCGTGCTCGATGAATTTGGTCCGATGGAAGCGGCTGGAGACGGCCACGTGCGTCACTGGGATGTACTCCGCCAGGCAAATGCTGAAGTGATGGTCATCGCAGTCCGCGATTCCTGCCTCGATGCGGTGCAGACCCGGCTCGGGATCCAGTTCGATGTGGTCGTCGATGCGGTTTCGAAGGACGCCTTTGCGCGACTGAAGAACGTCTGTCTTCATCACGCAGATTGGACCATCATCGGCGCGTTTGGCGCGGCCGCCGGAGGATTTGAAGCGTTCGTCGGGTCGGCGCTGCATGCGTCACAGATCCCGTTTCGCGGGCTTTTCCTCTCTTCTGTGCAATCGGTCATCATGATGTATGCGGGAGAACGCATCCAGCAGAAAAGCCGAGTCGTCGGCGTGCCGCTAATCTCCGCCGGACTGAAAGCATTTTCCCCCATGGGCAATAGACTGCGTCCCATGCTCGCCATTTCAACACAAGGAATATTCTTCGGTGCTGCGGTCGCATTTCTCGGATGGAACGTTTTCGGCCTCATCGTCGGGGGATGGCTGGTGGGTGCATGGGCCGCCACGCTCGGCATTCTATTCCAATACTTGTTCATCGGCGGCGATCTCTTGCTTGCATATGACACCATTCTCCAGTGGCTGATCCGGGAGCTGAACCTTGGGAGTGTCACCAGCGTAACGTTGCTGCTCCTGTGGGCAACTGCTTGGGGATGCTTCTCAGCCGGGGTCACACTTCTCGCATGGATCCATCGGCAGCATTCATCTGAACGGATCATCGCCTTCATTCGACGAAGCGCACAACGAAGTCGCCTGTCTCAGCAGGGTCATACCAAGCATCACGCCGTGCGCGACGGCTTGCGGGATGTCCTCCGTCCTCACTTCTGGATCCCCATTGTCCTTGTCGCGCTCGTGCTCCTCGCTTCCGGCACAACGTGGGAACACATCTTCTGGATCGCCTTTCGCGCACTGACCATCGGGTGGGTGCTCTTCGCCTTGGCACGAATGATCGATCCGCATGCCATTGCCCTGTGGCTTCATCGAAAGGGGCACTGGGGACCCGCGATGGCGTTCCGCAAGGCAATGGAACGAACGAAATCATGATCTCGCCGCGCTGACTCAGTCTATTCCCCTATTCCGGAGGTGTCTGATGGGAATCGTCCTCCGCGTGCTTCTGCTCCTTCTCGGCGTTCTCGTTCTCCCGTTTCGCCTTCCTGCCCAATCGGCGATCGTCAATCGCGTGCCCGCAGTGGCGGGAACGTTCTATGCCGGTGAACGCTCGACGCTGCGCTCTGACCTTGCATCGCTTTTTGCCCGCGCACACCCGTCCGCTTCACATCCTCATCTGGCGGCTCTCATCGTTCCGCACGCAGGATATGTGTATTCCGGAGAAGTTGCCGCGTCTGCATTCAATCAGATCGATCCCAACGCGCAGATCGAGAACATCTTCATCCTTGGACCAAGTCATCGCGTGGGCTTTGATGGCGCGGCGGTGTATGTCTCGGGCAATTTCCTGACGCCGCTCGGCACGGTTCCTGTCGACACGGCGCTGGGCCGGGAGCTGATTCGGAGATCACCGCTGTTCGTTGACCGCGTCGATGCTCATCGCGATGAACACTGCATCGAAGTCACACTCCCCTTTCTGCAATATCATTTGAAGAGGCCGTTCACCATCGTGCCGATCGTGATCGCATCGGACGATCCGAACACCTGTCGTTCGATCGCCCGGCTGCTTCAACCGCATTTCTCTCGAAAGAACCTGTTCGTCATCAGCACCGATTTCTCGCATTACCCATCGGCCGACGATGCAACGCGAATCGACGCCGCCACCGCCGACGCCGTGTGTTCGAATTCCACAGACCGCTTGCTTGCGGCGTTGCAGGCGAACGGACGAAAGCGAATCCCCGGACTTGCGACGAGTATGTGCGGATGGCCGGCGGTCCTGACGTTGCTCGCAATGACCGAGGCAGATCCGGATGCACGCTATCATCGGATTCAGTACAGACATTCCGGTGATGTCCCCGGCGACGACAGGAGTCGCGTTGTCGGCTATCATGCGATCGCTGTGACGCTCGAACAAGGGAATCGGTCGACGGGATTCGAACTGACGAAACAGGAAAGGGCGGCGCTCTTACGTCTCGCGCGTTCAACGATCGAAAGCCGTGTCGCAGGTCAGCGCATTCGCAACGTGGACGAGCGAGAACTCTCGTCCGCATTGAAGACTCCTTGCGGTGCGTTTGTAACGTTGAAGAAATCCGGACAGCTCCGTGGGTGCATCGGTCGGTTTGATGCGACGAAACCGTTGTATCGCGTCGTTCAGCAAATGGCGATCGCCGCGGCAACGGAGGATCCGCGATTCCCGCCCGTCCAAAAAGGCGAGATGGATCAGCTCGATATCGAAATCTCAGTGCTCACACCGATGAAGAAGGTCTCCTCGATCGACGAGATCCAGATGGGCAAGCATGGAATTTACATCAAGAAAGGAAACCGAACCGGGACGTTCTTGCCGCAGGTGGCCACGGAAACCGGATGGACGAAAGGAGAGTTTCTGGGACACTGCGCGCAGGATAAGGCCGGCCTTGGATGGGATGGATGGAAGGATGCGGAGATCTTTGTGTATGAAGCATTGGTGTTCGGGGAGAAGGAGGACAATTGAGCAGACCAAAGGCAGATGATCTGCCCAGAGCATTGCCCAGAGCCGAGAGAGCCTTAAGCCGTTGAGCCTAGAGCCTGGAGCATACAGCGGAAGTCAAGAATCAGAAGCTAAAAGGGTTGGCCGCAGCTCAAGACCACCACGAAATCTCACTGATTTGCGGAAACGGAACCTCTGTGATAATCTGTGAAATCAGTGGTGAATCAGTTGTCCGTCTCAATTCTTCAAAAAACAGGCCCGACCATTGTCCCGGGCCCGATTCCAGAGATTTGCCGCCTATGACCTCCCCCTATCGCCTCCCAGCACTCACCCTCGGCCTGGCGTCCATCGTCACCCAGACCATCCTGCTGCGAGAATTCCTGACCGTCTTCCAGGGCAACGAATTGGTGCTCGGGATCCTGCTGGGAAATTGGCTGCTGCTGACCGGCATGGGAGCCGCGCTCGGCCGATTTGCGGTTCGCGGCCGGAACACGTCCATCGCCGGATCGCTTTCCCTGCTTGCCTTGGCCGTCCTTCCTCTTCTCACGATCGTCTCGCTTCCACTTCTGCGTGCGTGGATATTCTCTCCGGGCAGCATCGTGGGCATCATGGAAAGCTTGCTCGGCTCATTTCTCCTTCTGCTTCCGTTCTGTCTCGTCGCCGGCGCCTCCTTCGTTATTTGGACGAACGCCGCTTCGTACCACAACACAGAGAACCCGGTTACCGATGTCTACGCATTCGAATCCCTCGGCAGTGTCGTCGGCGGGATCGGCTTCTCTCTCCTGCTGATCTTTTTCCTGACGGCGGTGCAAGCCGCTCTTCTGCTGGGATCACTGATTCTTCTCACCGTGATCATCCATGGTCGTGTGACCTCGCAACGTCTATTCATCGTGCTCAGCGGTGCCGGCTTGTTTCTGTTCGCCGCCCTGTTCTTCTGCGTGAATCTCGACCTGGCGCTCCGACAACTCCTCTTTCCCGGCCAGTCGATCGTCGCGTATCGCGACACGCCGTACGGAAAGCTGACCGTCACGCGGCAGGAGGAACAGCTCAACGTGTTTGAGAACGACATCCTGCTCTGCTCGACCGGCGATCCCGTTGCACGGGAAGAGATGGTGCACTTTGCGATGGTCCAACATCCCGAGCCTCATCGCGTCCTTCTCATCGGCGGGGGATTGTCGGGAGCGCCGGTGGAGATCCTCAAATACGCTGTCCAGCGTGTCGACTACACCGAGATCGACCCGGAGGTCATCGCCGTCGGTCGCTCTATGACCCATGCGCTGTCTGATCCCCGGATTTTTCCGCTCGTCGCCGATGGACGGACCGTGGTTCGCAATGCGGGCGGAACATATGACGTTGTGCTCGTCAACGTTCCCGATCCTTCCACGGCGCAGCTACATCGGTACTATTCGCGCGAGTTCGCTCAAGAGGTCCGTCGCGCGCTTCGGCTCGGAGGGGTTGCCGCCTTTTCCCTGAGCTCTTCCGGAGAGTATCATGGCACGGCGGCACGACAGGTGTCATCGGTTCTGTATCGGACCTTGGGCAGTGTCTTCGCCCGCGTGCTGGTCATTCCGGGGACGAGAAACTACTTCCTCGCATCGGACGGCATCCTGGGGTATGCGGTGACGCAAAGCATCGAGGAGCGGCGGATCCCGACGACATATGTCAACCGGGACTATGTCGATGACGACCAGCTTGCGCGGCGGGGAATGCAGATCGTTGCATCGCTTGACACGACGGCGATGTTCACCACTGATTTCAATCCCGTTGCGTATGCCCGTCAACTGGACCTGTGGGCAAGCATGGTCGGTTTCGATCCGCTTCTCATCGTCCTCGTTGTGCTCGCGGGAACCACTTTTCTGTTGAGCCGGCTGGATGCCGCACGAATCGGGATGTTCGCCGGCGGCTGTTCCGCGGCGGCTCTGCAATTTCTCATCCTGCTCTCATTTCAGATCATCTATGGCTACGTCTACCATGTGCTCGGTCTCTTGATCGCCGTCTTCATGGCAGGATTGGCGCTCGGCGCTTGGTGGGGGCGTCGCTGGGCAACCACGCGAGGACGATTGAATTTTGCGGTCGTTCAGGCGGCGATCGCCGGCGCTGTGGTGCTTCTCGTTCCGCTAACGACAATGCTGGGTTCGTTTGACATTCCGATCATCCCCGGTGCATCGCTGCTTTCCCTTGAAACCGCGATCATGGGACTTCTCGTCGGCATGCTGTTCTCGCTGGCGTCGAGTCTTATCCACAACACGCCGACTGCTGTCGCCGCGAGCGTCTATTCCATCGACCTCATCGGGTCTGCCGTGGGCGCTCTCCTCGTCTCCGCGTTTCTCGTCCCCGCATTCGGCGTTCATCCGGTCGTGTATGGGATCGCGGGACTGATGGCCGCGAGCGCGATTCTGACGTTCATCGCGCTGCGACAGCCGGCGCATACCGCCAGAGAGCGTGCAAGATGAAACAGCTTCAAGCATCCACTTCGTATTCACGCCGTACATTCGCGCGGAACTGCCTTCTCTGTGCCGGTGGGTTGGCGATGGGGTTTTCCACCCGACAGCGAACTGACCGACATATCAAGGAGGCGCTCTTCTATGAAAAGACCGCACACGGTCTGCAGTGCCGCAAGTGTCCGCATGAATGCGTGTTGGAAGAGGGTGAAACAGGGATCTGCCGGAACCGCGTCAATCGCGGCGGCGTCATGTACTCGACCGCGTATGGCAATCCATGCGCCGTACATATCGATCCGATCGAGAAGAAGCCGTTCTTCCATTTCCTGCCGGGCACGCGGGCATATTCGATCGCCGCGGCCGGATGCAATCTCCGTTGCTTGAATTGCCAGAACTGGCAGATCTCTCAGGTGACTCCGGCGGAGACACTCAACGATGACCTGATGCCGGATGCGGTCGTCACGGAATGCATCGCCGAGCGCTGTGAATCGATCGCGTACACGTATTCAGAACCGACGACGTTCTACGAGTATACGCTCGACACGTCCGCGATCGCGCGCGAGCGGAAGATCAAGAACCTGCTGAAGTCCAGCGGGTACATCAACGATGCGCCGTTGCGGAAACTGTCCCGGACACTCGATGCGGCGAACATCGACCTGAAAGCGTACGACGACGACATTTATCGGCGCCTGAGCGGCGCGCGACTCGCTCCGGTTCTGCACACCTTGAAGGTATTGAAGGAAGAAGGAGTGTGGCTGGAGATCACCAACCTCGTGATCCCGCGCTGGACGGACGACATGGATCTCATCAGGCGGATGTGCGATTGGCTCGCATCCAACGGATTCACTGAGACGCCGCTTCACTTCTCGCGATTCATTCCGCTGTACAAGCTGACGCAGCTCCCTCTGACCCCGGTTGCAGTGCTTGAACGCGCGCATGAGATCGCGCGGAAGGCGGGACTGCAGTACGTCTACATTGGTAATGTCCCCGATCACGCAGCCGAGAGCACGTTCTGCCCTTCGTGCAAGAAGGTCGTCATTGAGCGACGAGGATTCAGCATCCGATCGCGGCACATCACCGACGGACGGTGTGACCATTGCAAGCAGACGATCGCCGGCGTCTGGGGGACCTGAGTGTCGATTGACTTTTCCCGGTCGATTCGTTATCTAAGAAAGAATCCCGACACGTGTTGCCGCACCGAGCCTCCTCATGCCGTCATCGTCCTCATCAACGATCATGCATCATATTCTTCATGCAATACGAGACGCGCTGGATGGATTCCTCTTCCGCTTGCAGCAGCACGTCGCGCTGCGGGTCGCGATCGGCATCTTCGTGATCATCCTGATGTCGAATCTCGTTGCCCTCGTGGATCTTTTCCTTCGTCCGGAGATCGCGTATTTTGACACGCAGCATATTGTCGTCGGGTTGGTAACCGGTTCGGTGACCACGGTGTTGTTCGGGATGCTGTCGATCTATGTCGCAAGCATGAAGCGGGCGATGCGGGAGATCAAGACGTTGGAGGGATTGCTGCCGATCTGCAGCCGGTGCAACAAGATCCGGACGCCGGACAATCGGTGGGATGTTCTGGAGAAGTTCATTCAGGACCGGACGGAGGCGACGTTCACGCACAGCCTCTGTCCCGACTGTGCGCGGCAGTTATATCCGGAGATGTATGCGGGGGAGAAGCCGGGAGAACGGGGCTAGAAGATCGGCACGCAAAGAACGCCAAGGTACGAAGATCGCAGGAGTGGCAGCTACGCGATCTGCTTGTAACGCAGTCTTCCCTCGGATTACCGTAGCGCCCGTTTGACCGTTTCCGCAAGATGTGCGCTCCGGAAGGGCTTCTGCAGGATTTCCCGCACTCCCGATTGCTCTAGCATCTCCCGATCGTCATGAAGCTGGTATCCCGTGATCAACACGACGGGACAGTCCGGTGAGATCCCCGTCACGTGCTTGGCGATCTCCAGGCCGCTCATTCCCGGCATGGTCAGGTCCGTGATCACCGCATCAAACTCGTGGGGCGATGCCCTGAACTCCCGGAGGGCTTCGTGCGGGTCGGAATGCATCCGTACTTCATACCCATGATCGATCAGCAGATCATGCGTCACCTGAAGCGCTTCCTGCTGATCATCCACAAGAAGGATTCTCTTCGGCGTGCTTAGCGCTGGCTGCGCCTCATCCGATGTCGCCGGCTCGGATACCTGATCGTCTTCTGCAAGCGGCAGAAAGACCGATACCGTGGTGCCCACCTCTGGCTTGCTGTCGACACGGATCATCCCGCCATGGCTCGTCACGATCCCGTGCACCACGGCCAATCCCAATCCCGTTCCTTTTCCCGGCGTCTTCGTCGTGAAGAACGGTTCGAAAATGCGCGGGAGGATCTCCGGCGGGATGCCGTGACCGCTATCCTCAACGCGGAGAACGACATACTTCCCCGACGCCAGGTCGGTCTCCCCATGCCTCACCGTCCCCACATCCTCCTTGACGCGAACGACACCGCCGTCCGGCTCCATCGCCTGCGCGGCGTTCAGGCAGAGGTTCACGATGACCTGATGGATCTGCGCGTGGTCGACATAGATGGGAAGCGGGGCCGGATGGAACTCCGTCTCGATCCGGATGTGCGTGGGGATAAGCGACTGAACGATCCCGATCGCTTCCTGAGCGATCTGCTGCATCGGCGACGCCTGCCGCTCGGTCACCTGTCGCCGGCTGAACGTCAGCATTTGTTGTACCAGCAGGCGTGCCCGTTCCGCGCTGGCAAGGATCCGGTCGAAGTACTTCGCCAGCGGATTCTCCTCCCCGCCCTTGCGGAGGCCGACCTCGGCATTCCCCATCACCGCGACGAGGATGTTGTTGAAGTCATGCGCGATGCCGCCGGCCATCACGCCGAGGCTTTCCATTTTCTGAGACTGGAGCAATCGCCGTTCCAGATTCAGCCGTTCTTCTTCAGACCGCTTTCGGTCGGTGATCTCCTGCGCGAGGTTCTCGTTGATGTGCTGGAGGTCCGCGGTCCGTTCCCGCACACGGGCTTCAAGTTCCGCATTCGTGTTCCGCACCCGGTCCCGTTCGCGCGCAAGGTGGTGCGTGAGATAGAAATCACGACGACCGTTCTTTTCGCTCACGTAGGAGCTCATCATCCCGATGATATTCGCCGCGACGAGGAAGAAGGTGTTGCTCACCAGGACGTCGACAGGGATGCGCGTGAACAACGGAGTGGTGAGTTGATAGAGCAGAACGACGATCCAGCCGGCAACACTCGCCAGAATGAAGCGCTGACGCGCGAGCGAATACCCGTACATAAAGACAAGGATCAATCCCGCGTAGTAGAGGAACGAGGTCGGCGGCGGCGTGAGCGCAGTCATAACGATGAAGCCGCTGCCGGTCACAACAACCATTCCCATCATGAGCCAATGGATGTACCGCCATGCGCCACGAAGATGGGAAGCCAGCAGGACGAGGAGCGCACCCGGGCAAAGGATGGCGAATCGAATGAGCCACAGCACGTACTTGTGGGTCGATAGTAGATAGGCGTCGAGGATGCCGAACAGGCCGATCAAAATCGTGCCAGAGATGAGCACCAAGCGGATCGGAGGGATGGAACTCCGCTTGTACCATTCCAGGAATGGCTGTTCGAGCGACGCGTCCTTCCCCGTGAATGCGAGGGTGAACGCGTGAACGGACATATGGGGTATGTCTGTCGGGTACGGCGTATCAACCTCCGGGCGGGGTGCAGCCCGATCTATGATTTTCGATTCCATCTGGAGGAGGTCAGTTGGAGTATGGGTGATTGTTGAAGCGATTCAAGATACGGATTTGGAGAGAGAACGTGAAGGATTTCTTTCCTTTTGTAAGAGCATTCTAACGTGGTATCGACTCGGATGTGAGATTCATCACCGATGAACCATCTTAATAAGAATTCTGTTATACTTCAGGAAGAGGAATCCCTCTGGCAGCGAAAGGAACCTTGACGTGAAACTCCTGACGGCCGATATGAAGTTGGCCGAGATCGTGCACTCAAACTACCTGCTTATTCCCGTCCTGAACCGGTTCGGCATCCGTCTCGGCTTCGGCGAGAAGACCGTCCGCACCGTCTGCAGGGAACGCCGCATCAACCTGGAGTTCTTCCTCGCCATCGTGAACGCGTTCAGCAACGAAGACTTCTTTCCGGAAGCTCGTCTCCGTACGGTGAACGTTTTGACGATCGTCGACTATCTTCGCACCACGCATGCCTACTACATCCACGCGCAGATCCCCCGCATCGAGCGGCTTCTCCGATCCCTCGCACGGAGCAAGAGCCGCCGAACAAAGGGGGTTGTGCTCGCACAGCGGTTCTTCCAGGAGTACAAGCGGGAGCTGTTGGCGCACTTGAAACGGGAGGAAGATGTGACGTTCCCGTATGTTGAGCAGGTGTACCGCTTGCACCGATCACGGCGGTCCCGCGGGAGCAAGGATCTTCTCGCGCGGTACTCTATGCAGGCATACGAGGAAGAGCATGACAACGTCGACGAGAAACTCGACGACCTGAAGAACATCCTGATCAAGTATGTCTCGAGCGGCCCGGACGATGATACGCTGAACACCGTCATCTTCGAGCTCTTCCGCCTGGAACGGGATATCATCGACCACACACGGATCGAGGACACGATCCTTCGCCCGATCGTTGCCGAGATGGAACAGGCCATCCAGCGCACCGCACGGTGATCGCATGTCCGCCAGCTCACGCATCCTTCTCGTCACGCCGAACCGGCTCGTCGGCATTGGATTGAAGAAGCTCCTGTTGGAGTACTTCTCACCGCTGGACGTGTCGATCGTTGCCGATCTCGGCGATGTTCCCGAACTTCGATCCTTCGATGTGGCATTTCTGCCTTCCGACTCCTACGCATTCTATCGCGATCGGTTCGCCGCCATTTCAACGACGCCCGTCATTCTTACGGAAGGAGCCGGCGTTTCAGAATCGCGCGAGGTCCCGTTGACGGTGAACGTGACGGGGACGGAATCCGAGATTGTGGAACAGGTGCAGCGGGGATTATCGGCCCACCGACCGGGCCGCGGTCACGGCAAGGCGGAACATCTTTCAGCGCGCGAGGTCGGGGTGTTGCGACTCGTCGCCCGCGGTTACCTCAACAAGCAGATCGCCGACAAGCTCTCGATCAGTCTGCACACGGTCATCTCCCACCGGAAGAACATCACCCGAAAGCTTGGTATCAAGACCGTTTCCGGACTCACCATCTACGCGTTGCTGAACGGCTTGGTCAGTTCGAAGGATGTGGGGTGAGAGAAACGGGTGCCAAGATCGCAAGAGACAAGAGCCAAAGGCGGTGTTATGAGCAGGGCGCACAAGGATACAAATTCAAACATCCATCCGTGCTTATCCGCTTTTCATCCGTGGCTATCCGTGTTCGTCTTAGAACGAAACAGATTACATTGAACATGGCTTATGTGTGACCGATGTCACACACAAAATTTCGCTCTGGGTGTTCTAGTTAGTGGCTGTCCAGAACATCCATCAACAACCAATTCGGAGTTTTCATGAACCGCCTCGCTTCATCGTTCATCACCGTTTTCTCCGTGTTCATCCTGGTCGGTTGCAGTCCGAACAGCGATCCCGCTTCTTCAACATCCGGCACGCCGGTTCGGATCAGTTTATCCCTCGGCTCTATGGATGCCGGGATGCTCAAGAACTCCTTCACCGATGCGGCCGATTCGCTTCAGATCGACAGCGCGGTGGTCGTATTTTCGCGCATCAAATTCACGTCGCGCATTGACAGTGTAATCGTCGATTCTACTGGCGAAGACATTGGGGAGATCGAGCGTGAACTGGAAGTGACCTTCCGCGGACCCTTTGTCGTGCACGTTCAACCGCAGTCGGTTGTCTCCTTTGCGAATCAGCGTCTTCCGGCCGGCAACTACAACGGTATCACGCTGAAGGTGCATCGTCTCATTCCGGGAGAGCGCTACGACGACAGCCACGAGTTCAACGGACGAGGCCGAGGTGCGCTCGATACGCTTGCCTATGGTGCAAGCCTCCTCGTTTGGGGAAAGGTGCTGAAGAATGGCGAATGGGTTGCCTTTAAGTTTGCCTTCGATGGCGAGCTGCAGTACAAGCTGCGCGGCAACTTTGTGGTCGGCGACAACGGCACGATCGACATCGCGCTTCGCTTCGACCCCGCACTCTGGTTCCGCGATGTCCGGAGCGGAGTTCTTCTCGACCCGACGGATCCTTCGCTCCGAGGCGAGATCCGAAAGGCGATCCAGCGATCGTTCATGAACATGCGCGGCGGCCGGGACGGCAACCGGGACGGCCATCCTGACAACTGACGCAGCGTCTGATGATTCAAGATTGCGAGAGGGCTCTTCGGAGCCCTTTTTATTTTAGTGGGGGGGCTTGGCCGAAGCGCTGGTCGGGAACGTGGTCGGGACAATGGTCGGGCCTGTTGCTGAAGAATTGGTCAAGAATGGTAACCGGGTAACTATCCCGGTCATTGATCGGGTCATTAACCCGGTTCGACTCTGGAATGCTGGGACGACCATTTGGCTCGACTCCCGGCTTCTTAAGCTGCCGGGAGAGCACTTCGGCTGAAGTTCCAAGATCGCAAGAGACAAGAGCCAAACAAGAACCAATTACCAACCCGCCAAGAGCCAATGGCGGTGTTATGAGCAGAGCGCACAAGGATACAAATTCAAATGTCCATCCGTGCTTATCCGCTTTTCATCCGTGGCTATCCGTGATCGTCTTTGAACTTGGGTTGGCCGGGGGTGTTAGACTCCCGGAGCTCGGTCACCTTCGCATTCCATCATTTCAGCAACGTCATCTTCCTCACTCGCACCTCGTTCCCCGCCTGTAACCGATACACATACACGCCGCTCGGCATATCCGATGCATCCCACGTCACCGTGTGGCTCCCCGGTCCCTTCTCCTCGTTCACCAACACCGCAACCTCGCGTCCGGCAAGATCCACGACACTCAGTCTCACTGCTCCCCCAATCGCCAATCGATAATCAATAATCGTCATTGGATTGAATGGATTGGGATAGTTCTGCTCCAGCTGCATTGTGGTCGGCACCGCTTCGTCAGCAACGCTCGTCGCCGATGAAACGGTGATCGTCTTGTTCGGCGCATGATTCCATGCGTCGCCTCCGCTTCCGCTGAGGAGGTTGACGCTGTTGCCCGTCGCATAAAGCGTTGTCGACCCCGGCGTGGAGGGGGCTGAATAGGCGAAACTGAAGGTCGTTGTTCCGGACGCAGGCGCTCGCGGGGTTTGGTGTGTCAGCTCACCGCTGATCAGCTGTAAGCCGCCGCCGGTGCTGGCCTCCAGCGTTCCATTGCTCACTGCGACATTCACACCCGCTGCCGCGAGCGGACCACCGGCGATCGTGACCTGATAATTTCCCTTCTGCCCTGGAGCAAGCGTGTTCGGACCGACGATCTCGACGGTGACACCGCTGTTACTCGGTCCGTGACACGTGCAGCCAGCTCCGTTCTTCTGTGTCATCGATGTGATGCCGCCCGAGTATCCAAGCACGAGCAATGACGAGAGGGCGATTCCCGCAATCGCCAAGACATGTGCGGAGCGTGTGGTAAGTTTCGGCATTCGGAACCTCGCATGTGTTGTGGTGGGGACTTGTCTTCATTAACGATTTCCATCTGCTTGCGGTTCCAGATCTCTTCTCGTATGAGGTAACTCGTCCCTTTGCTGGTGCTGGCGTCAGAATTCTTGCTCAGTCCCGCACTTTATCTTACATTGATGCAATTCCTCTCACTGATCTCGGAGACCCTTATGCGACGTTCGTTCCTGCTGCTCGTTGTCTTCCTGCTCTCTTTCTCGAGCCTGTCTGCACAGACCCTTGCCGTCGACGATCCCGTTCTGAAGAACATCTGGTCCGATGCCATGGACTCAACTCAGTTACCCCGGCTGGCGCACGAACTTCTCGATGTCATCGGTCCCCGCGTCGTCGGAACGCCACAAATGCAGCAGGCGAACGACTGGGTCGTCTCAACCTACAAGGCATGGAACGTCGAGGCCCGCAACGAGCAATACGGTCAATGGCGCGGTTGGGAACGGGGTGTCACGCACATCGACCTCCTCGAACCTCGCGTGCGCACGTTGGAAGGAACAATGCTCGCCTGGAGTCCGGGAACAAAGAAGAACGGTGTGAAGGCGGAGTGCATTATTCTTCCCGATGTGGCCGATTCGCTGGCGTTCCAGAAGTGGCTCCCTGCCGTGAAAGGAAAACTGGTCCTCGTCTCGCAACCCCAACTCACCGGTCGTCCGGACAAGAACTGGGAAGAATTCGCGTTGAAGGAGACCTTCGACAGCCTCAAGGCGAACCGTGAGCGAGAGACAAAGGCCTGGGGCGAACGCATTCGAAAGACAGGATTCCGTTCGGATACATTGGCCAATGTTCTCGAGCAAGCGGGCGCCGTTGGTGTGATCAGTTCAATGTGGTCCCAAGGCTGGGGCTCACGCAGGATCTTCGGCACAACAGCGAGAATCGCACCTGTTGTCGATTTGAGTCTTGAGGATTATTCGCTTGTGTATCGCCTCATTGAATCCGGGAAGAGGCCTGTTGTTCACATCTATGCCGAGTCGAAGGCTCTTGGACCGCAACCGGCATTCAACACCATTGGCATGATCCGCGGTACGGAGAAACCGGACGAATACGTTATCTTTTCTGCCCACCTGGATTCATGGGATGGCGCGACGGGGGCAACGGATAACGGGACGGGAACCATCATCATGATGGAAGCGATGCGCATCCTGAAGAAGTACTATCCGAATCCCAAGCGGACCATCCTTGCGGGACATTGGGGAAGCGAGGAGCAGGGATTGAATGGATCGCGCGCTTTTGTGGCCGATCATCCGGAGATCGCTGCAAAGACGCAAGCCGTGTTCAACCAGGACAACGGCACCGGACGTGTGGTCAACATGAGCGCGCAGGGATTTGTCAACGCGGGAGAATTTCTTGCCCGGTGGCTCACGCGTGTTCCGTCCGAGGTCACACGCCACATTCAATTGGGTCTTCCCGGAATGCCCGGCGGCGGTGGATCGGACAACGCGTCATTTACTACCGTTGGCGCACCCGGATTCGGCCTTGGGTCGAATTCGTGGGACTATTTCGCGTACACGTGGCACACGAACCGCGACACGTACGACAAGCTCGTCTTTGATGAGATCAAGAACAACGTCGTCCTCGCCGCCTCGCTTGCCTATCTCGCCTCCGAGGATCCGCAGTTCGTCCCCCGCGAGAAGCGCGTGATGCCCATTGATCCAAAGACCGGCCAACCGCGTCCCTGGCCGCAGATGCGGGGAGAACCGGATCGGGTGGGAGGGGTGAGGTAATTGCGGATTGTGGATTGAGGGAATCTGACGTGCGATTGCTGCGACTGATTTTTCTGTGGCTTTTCATCCTCTTGTGCGTGCCTTCGTTCGCACAGCAGCTTCCTCTCTACGACGTGGTCATCGTCGGGGGGCGGGTGATGGACCCGGAGCGACGGTTCGATCAGATCGCCAATGTCGGCATCGTCGGCGGATCGATCCGGGAGATATCGTCGCAGCCTCTCGTTGGGAAGAGAACGATCTCTGCGAAAGGGCTTGTCGTCGCACCGGGATTCATCGACGTCCTCTCATACGATCCGGTAGAACCCGGCGTTTGGAACAAGCTTGCTGACGGGGTCACGACCGCTCTCGCGATGCATGGCGGCGCGTCGGATCCGGAACGATGGTATCCAACGATGGAGCGTCGTCGTCCGCCGATCCACTACGGCGCTTCCTTCTTCTATTCCGAAGCCCGTCGACGATACCAGGACGACATCTACAAGCCGGTCGCCGCTGAGGATATTCCGCGCCTTGCGGCGATGGCGGAGCGCGCGCTGAAGCACGGCGCACTCGGTGTTTCCTTCAGCCTGGAATATGTCCCCGGCATCACGCGAGATGAAATTCTGCCCTTGATGCGTCTCGCCAAACGCTACGATGTTCCTGCATTCTTCCATGTACGCTATTCAGATATGGAAGAACCGGGAACGAACATCGACGCATTACGCGAGGTGCTGGATTACGCGCAGGAATCCGGGGCAGCGGTCCACATCGATCACATCGCGAGCACGGGGGGAACGTTCTCGATGACGCAATCGCTCGCGATGATCGATGACGCGCGCGCGAAAGGGGCGGATGTCACTGCGTGTGTCTATCCGTACGCATATTGGGGAACATACCTGAACTCGGCACGTTTCAACAGCGGGTGGCAGCAGCGTTTTCGCATCTCGTATGGGGATCTTCAATTGGCGGGTTCCACCGAACGATTGACGCAGGAATCGTTCCAGCGATATCGCCGGCAGGGAAAGCTTGCTGTTGCGTATGCGATTCCCGAAGAGGATGTCCGAGCCGCACTCCGTGCTCCCTACGTGATGATCGGAAGCGATGCGATTCTCGAACCGGGCTTCAACAATCACCCCCGTGCGTCCGGGACATTCTCGCGCACGATCGCAACGTATGTTCGCGAACAGCGCGTCCTGACATTGATGGATGCACTCGCGAAGATGACCATCCTCCCAGCACAACGGCTGGAGCAGGCAATTCCAGCAATGAAGAAGAAAGGTCGGCTGCACGTTGGTGCCGATGCGGACATCGCCATCTTCGACGCGGACCAGATCCGTGACCGCGCCACGGTGGAGCACCCAGAACTGCGCTCGACCGGCATTCCTTATGTTCTTGTCTCCGGGCGTGTCGTCATTGAGGAAGGCAAGCTTCAGCATCAAGTTCGTGCTGGCGAAGCCATTCGAGGCGGGGCGGAATAAGCGTGTCACATCGGTCATTATGACCGCTCGGACGTAGAAATTTCCTTTCGCCTGTGTGCTCAATCACTCAATTTCAGCTGGAAACTCCCTTAATTACTGGGTACAGAGCTTGTAATTATGTGCATATAGACGTGGGGCTTGTGAATGAAGGATCTTTGGAGGCAATAATGAAGAGGCTGATAGTAATTGGAGCGATGAGTTTTCTCTTTCTCGCGGGATGCGAGAAGTCGGTAGAGCCTGCCGTTCAAGGGGTTCCAGATCAGACGGACGGCCGAATTACCGTCATCAATGACGAAGCAAAACTAGCCGGTCGTGTCACGATTCGAGATGAGGATCTGACGATCTCTTCCGGATTGCCGAAAGCAGCGGCGCCGCTCGCGTTTTCGCTGAAGTTGAATTCCGAGATCACACCGCCGACCGTTGGTGGACAGAAACTTCAGGCGACGTCCGTTGTGTTGAACGCCAACTTTGCGTACGTCAGCTACAACGTGCAGGGATCGAGCGCCATTGGTGCCATTGACGTCGTTCAGGTAAAGGGTGTGAAGAATGCCGTTATTCGCGCATCCGTCCAGTTCGCGGATACGGACGTCAACACTGTGTTCTTCGACAACAACATGGTTTATCTGGCGGAAGCATCCGGGAATCCGGCGTACGATTCCCCATCGTTCGTCGAAGCGCTCGTTTCTAACGGCGGCAAACTCCAACTGAGCGGGAATGCAAAGCGCATGTTGAGCAGTTATGCCGCAACATCGGTCGTCGCAAGCAATGGAAAAGTCTATGCAACGACTGGAAACACCGGTGGATTGTATGTTCTTACACAGAACAGCACGCTGGATGTCGAGTCTTTCACATCGCTGGAGGATGCGCGATGGGTCGACCTTGATGCGAATTACGTCGTTGTTGCGCAGGGAACGCCGGGACGTCTCTCTGTGTTCAATCGTTCCACGATGGCGTTGTTGAATACCTACTCCGTTCCCGGTGCAACGATCGCGGAATCGAAATCCACCGTTCGCATCATCGGTGGCAAGGGGCTCTTCGCCGCTGGTGATGCCGGAGTGCAACTGGTGAACCTCGCCACCGGCTCAATCGTTGGTTCGCTCCCGCGCGTCACGGTCAGCGGTCTAGACCCATCCGTGACCGTTACAAACGCCGTCGATGCGGCAGGGGCGTATGTCTATATATCGAATGGCGAGGCTGGCATCTACGTTGCACAAGCTTCTCAAGCGCTGGAGAACCTGAGTGGGAACACAACGGTGACGTTGACAACGCTCGGTAAGCTTCAATTCACAAGCCTGCAATCCGCAAATCATGTGGCGTTCGATGGAAAGCAGATCGCCGTCGCGGCGGGACTTGGCGGCGTGAAGCTGGTGGATATGACAGAGTAGGCCGAGTTCGGAGTTCCGACTTGGGAATGGGGAATTGGGCGGGTTGTGGCGGTTAGTGCTTCGACCCGCCTTTCTTGTGTACGCGAGCGTTCCTTTTGTCCCATTCCGCTTTCTTCTCTCCTCGTTTTGTCGTACGTTCTCACCTGCTCATCTCACACAATTCGAGGATCTCTCCATCATGAATCGCCTTCCTGTTCGTCTTGCCTTTCTCCTGTTGTGCGTGCTGACGATCTCGGTGTTTGCGCAAGAACAGCCGACTCTCACGCTCGACAACATGAACGATCCGGCATTTGCCCGCTCATTTCAAATGCCGCGGGCATTCTGGCTCAGCGATAACACCGCCTTGATCTACGATCCGCGTATCCCCGATTCCATCCGCACGCTGGAGCGTCTTGATCCCAAGTCCGGAAAGCGGACGCCGTATCTGGACCGCGAGAAGGCCGCCGCGAGCTTCAACGCACTCTTCCCCGATGGAAAAGCTCCGCGCTTCAACCCGATGCCTGCGTCCATCACCGCAGATGGCCGTTATGGGTTGTATGTCGTCAGCGGAGACATCTTCGTGCTCGACATTTCCAATGCCGCCGTTCACCGCATCACCGAAACCGCGGACGAAGAAAAGAATGTTCAGTTCTCGCCGGACGGCATGAAGCTCGCCTTCAACCGCGGAACAAACCTGTTCGCGTACGACATCAGCCAGAAGAAGGAACATCAGCTCACCTTCGACGGAACGAAGACGCTTCTCAATGGAACATTGTCGTGGGTGTATTGGGAAGAGATCTTCGGACGCCGCGATATCGGCTACTGGTGGTCGCACGACTCCAAAGCCATCGCGTATCTGCAAACGGATGAATCCGAAGTCAGCCTGCAGAGCATCGTCGATATCTCCCCGTGGACGCCGACGGTCTCCACGCAACGATATCCGAAGATCGGCGAGAAGAATCCCGCCGTCCGTGTCGGCGTGACCGAGGTGGGAAGCGGCTCGACCGTGTGGGCTGCGATCGACCCGAAGTCGTTCGAGTACGTCATCCGCGTCGACTGGATCCCCGACAACAAGCAGGTCTGCGTCCGCACCATGAACCGTCTTCAGACGGAGCTCGACTTCTACTTCGTCGACCGCAAGACCGGAACGGCGACATTCATCACCAAAGACACCGATCCGGGCTGGATCAACATGTCCGACGACCTGTACTTTCTGAAGGATGGAAAGCATTTCCTGCTTTCGTCCGAGCGGGATGGATACGCGCACCTGTACCGGTTCACCATGGACGGGAAGCTGGTCAATCAAGTCACGAAAGGCGACTGGGCGCTCACGACCTCCGGTGGACTTCCCTTCTGGGTCCAGAAGGCCGTCGTCGGCATTGACGAAGATGCCGGATGGATCTACTTCACATCGCTCGAGAAGTCGTCGATCGAGAAGCATCTCTATCGTATCCGGTTCGACGGGAAAAAGATGGAGCGGCTTTCCGGAGGGGATGGGACGCATGGCATCAACATGAGTCCGGACGCCAAGTATTACTTCGATCAATTCTCGAACATCTCCACACCCCCTTCGCTCACCTTGCGCGACACGCGGGGCAAAGTGGCTCATATGCTTGCTGCGTCCGATGATTCCGCATTCAAGAAATATGGCGTCCAATTCGCCGAATTGCTGAAGGTCCCGGCCCGCGACGGTTTCCTGCTCCCCGCCACCATCACGAAGCCGCGCGATTTTGATCCGAACAAAAAGTATCCGGTTGTCGTGAAGGTGTACGGCGGGCCGTCCGCGCCGACGGTTGCCAACGCGTTCGACTACGGCGCCGTGCTGGACAATGTTCTCGGAAACAACGGATACATCGTCGTGAAGATCGACAACCGCTCTTCGACGGCCATCAGCAAGAAGCTGGAGAACCTCATCCTGAACCGGGTGATGGGCGAGATCGAGTTGAACGACCTCGTCGACGCGGTGCAATGGTTCAAGAAGCTCCCCTACATCGATCCGAACCGGTTCGGCATCACCGGTTGGAGCGGCGGCGGTTCCTACACGATCCTTGCGCTGAGCCGTTCGAAGGAATTCAAAGCAGGAATCGCGGGAGCAGGCGTGACCGATTTCCGCTTCTACGACACGAAATGGGGCGAGGCGGCAATGAAGACGGAGAAGGAGAACCTGAAGGGAATGGAGGATAACTCGCTTCTGAAGTATGCGAAAGACCTCACCGGACGGTTGATGCTCGTGCACGGAACGCATGATGACAACGTCCACATTCAGAACACCTGGCGGTATGTGAACGAACTGATCAAAGCCAACAAGATCTTCGAGTTGATGGTCTATCCGCTCCGGGGACACGGGGTGGGAGACCCGGCGGGAAGAAAGCATCTGAATGCGACGATGTTGGATTTCTGGAAAAGGAACCTTTAGAGGTGCTGCGTTAGAAGCATTGCACGCAGAGACCGCGAAGGAAAGCAGAGCTCGCAAAGGGTCCCGGAAACTAATCCCGGGACCTTTTTTGTTATACAAACATGAGGATAATCTACGGTGTATTGGTTGTATCGGTGATGTTTGCGACCCGATTCACATTTGCACAGGCAAATGCGACGGTCGGTCCCGTTACCGCGTCCATCCATTTCGGATCCGAGACGGCGGACGGTGCGCGTGCGGTCGCTCTCCATTTCGTCCTGAAACCGGAGTGGCATTTGTACTGGACGAATCCGGGAGACGCCGGCTTGCCGTTGGAGATCTCCTGGACGCTCCCACCCGGATACCACATCGACACGGTGCGCTACCCGGTGCCGAAGCGGTATGCTTCCGAAACGAGTATTGACTTCGGTTATCCGGACAGCGTGACAGTGCTCGCAACCTTGCGGTCTCCCGAACGCACTTCCTCTGACACTGCGGGAATCGTGGTCGGATTGGATTGGCTCGTGTGCAAGGAGAGTTGTATGCAGGGCTCGACGACGCTTCGTGCGCGACTCAACGATCCCTCGACGCGCTGGACATTCTCTCGAGTGGCTCGTGCAGAGCGGATGATGCCCGCACCGTGGCGCGACACCGGCGATCTCCGATTCGGCAGCTTGAGCATCATGCGCGGCGAGCATCGCACTGAACTTCGAATCCCCTTCTCCGGACCGAACGCCTCGCGCGTGAAAGACTTCTACCCTGAGCTTATTCCCGACTGTACGATCATTCACTCGGAGATCGAAGTCAAGAACAACGAGATCATCGTGCCGGTCACACCCAACACCGATACGATCGCCCCCGAACGGTTGTCCGGTCTCATTCGCCTCACCGATGGCACATTCACATTGTCACGAACACGCTAATCAGCTCACATTCATCAAGGAGTTCCACTCATGATCCGACAACTCGCATCTGTGTATCTATTGATCGCCGTTCTCTCTTTCGCCGCATTCGCCGGCAGTCCGGAGATCGGCAAACCCGCTCCGGATTTCAAGGCGGTCGACGTCGCAGGAAAGACGGTGACCCTCTCTGAGTATAAGGGAAAGATCGTCGTTCTTGAGTGGACGAATCCCGGTTGTCCGTTCGTTCAGCGTCATTACAAGGCCGGATCACTGCAAGCCTTGCAGCAGATGGCAGCGGACCAGGGGGCGGTCTGGCTCACCATCAATTCAACGAACACGGAACACCGCGATCATCAGACGAGCGAGATTTTCGGGAAGACGTACGCCGACTGGAAGTCGAAGCATGCCCGTCTGGTCATGGACGCCGACGGCGTCGTTGGAAAGGCCTATGACGCGAAGACCACGCCGCATCTGTTCGTGATCGACAAGAACGGCGTGCTGGTGTACAACGGAGCCGTCGACAGCGATCCCCGCGGCAACAGCGAGAAGCGCATTCACTATGTCGAGGATGCATTGAAGGCCCTCGCCGCCGGCAAGGAGATCGGCACACACTCGACCACGCCGTATGGATGCTCGGTGAAGTACTAAGGAATGCACATGAGACCAAGGCTGTTCATTTCCGGGATTCCGCTGCTACTGATGTTCATTTTCGCTTCCTGCGGGAGCAGTGAGAATCCCCAGTCCCGGAAGATGCCGGAGAAGGAATCAACGATGACGTGGAGTGATGTCGAGCGTTATGCGCGTGAGGGGAGTCCCAAGCCCGACCGTCGTGTCGAGAAGACGCCTGAGCAATGGCGCGCGCAGTTGACGAAGGAGCAGTATGCGGTCACGCGAATGAAGGGAACGGAGCGGCCGTATACGGGCGAGTACTGCGAATCTCACGAGCCGGGAATCTACGCCTGCGTGTGTTGCCGGACGGAGCTGTTCGATTCGCGCGTGAAGTTCGAATCGGGGACGGGGTGGCCGAGTTTCACGGAACCGATAAAAGCGAGCGTCATTTCGTATCACGCGGACGAATCGTACGGGATGTCCCGGATCGAGGTCTTGTGCAACGTCTGCGACGCGCACCTCGGCCACGTGTTTCCCGACGGACCGGGGAAGGGGGGCTTGCGGTTCTGCATCAACTCAGCGTCGCTGGTTCGGGTGGACAGTGTGAGGAACGCTGTAGCGCATGACTGAGTGTTCTGGAGATCGCTGAATGGATCCAGACCCATTCGTCGAAATCGATGTCTGATGCCTTGGCAGAAGGCCTTCTGAATGATTCCAGCACAGTTGCCAGTTGGTTCACGGTGTAGATCCGTTCATATCGAAGGTTGAAGCGCATCGCCGTGCTGGTTTCAACCGAATGCATGGTGCGGGGAATGCTCCCTCCCGGAAGTTGCTCCAGGATGAGCCGGAATTCCGTCGGCAGCAGCATGCGCGCAAGAACGCGGACCTGATGTTGTTTCGCTGCGGTGGCGAGGGTTTTAAGGAAGCGACGATAGTCCGACGGATCGCGGAAGAGAGGGGTGTTGGCTGTGCCGCGGTTGGTGATGAGGTAGGGGATGAGGTCGACGATGGGGTCGGTGAAAGAAAATTCGTCCTGCATTTCCGGGAAAAATGTCTCTATCTTTGTCCATGCTTTCCTTCCCCGGCGAACTTGCCGCCCTCGCGACCGCCTGCATGTGGACCGCCAGCTCGCTGGTCTTCGCTGCCGCGACGATCCGCATCGGCTCTATCTACGTCAATGTCACCCGCATCATCGCCGCCGCCGTGATGCTCTTTATCCTCCTGCTTCTCTTCGGATTGCACGTCGAGATCTCCGCTTCTCAAACGGGATTTCTCTTTGTGAGCGGTCTCGTCGGACTCGTCTTCGGCGATACCTTCCTCTTCAAATCGTACGAATACAACAGCGCCCGCATCAGCTCGCTCGTGATGTCCACCGCACCGGCACTGTCCGCCGTGTTCGGCTATCTTCTGCTCGATGAAACACTCTCTCCCATCGGCATCGTCGGCATGGCGATCACCCTCGCCGGCATCGCCCTGGTGATCCTCGACCGACCCGATTCCTCGAGCTCCGCGATGCATCCCTCCACGATCGGCATCTTCTACGCGTTCCTCGGCTCCGTCGGTCAGGCCGGCGGTTTGATCCTCGCCAAGGCCGCGTTCGTGCAAGGACCGATCAACGGCTTCGTCGCAACCTTCGTCCGGATGTGCGCCGCCTTCGTCGTCATCCTGCCGCTCAATTGGCTCGCCGGACGCTATCGCGAACCGCGGCGCGTCTTCACGCAGGATCGAAGAGCATTCTGGTTGACAATGCTCGGAGCAGTCCTTGGACCCGTCCTTGGCGTCACACTCAGCTTGGTCGCCGTGTCCTACACGACGGTCGCGATCGCAGCGACGCTCATGGCAACGGTTCCGATCCTGATGCTGCCGACAGTGTGGTTCCTGCAGAAAGAACGCCTCACGTTCCGGGCGATCATCGGGGCGTTCGTGGCGGTAGGCGGCGTTGCGTTGTTGTTCTTGCGGTGAGGATTTGCTACAACTTTTTCTTTGTATCCGCGTTCCCCGTGGGATCCTTTTTTAGGAAGGACCCGTACAGTTTTTCCATGCACTCGGGACAGAGACTGTGGCTGAACTTTGCCTCGGAGTGCTCATGGATGTACCGTTCAAGGTTGTTCCAATATCCCTTGTCGTCCCGGATCTTCTTGCAGTTCGCACAGATCGGGATCAATCCCCCCAGGACCTTGATGTTGACAAGCGCTTCGTCAACGCGCCGCTGCAGCTCCTCCTCGTGTTCCAGCAACTGACGCACACGATAACGGTAAATGCCGTAACCCGAGAGGAGGAGAATCGCGCCGCTCAGGATGAAGAACCACCAGGACTGATACCACATCGGCCTCAGGGTGATCGAGACCGTAGCCCCCTTCTCATTCCACACACCGTCCCGATTCGCGGCTTGAATACGGAATACATAGGTGCCGGGAAACAGCCCGGTATAGAAGGCCTCCCGCCTGCTCCCCGCATCGATCCAGTCGTTGTCATATCCGTCCAGGCGATAGCGGAACCGGAGGTGTTCCGGAGCAATGAAGCTGAGCCCCGCATAGGTGAATTCCAGATCACGTACACCCGGACCGAGTTCCATCACCGGTTGTTGACGCACCGGACTTCGCTCCGCGCGGATCTGTTGGATGTCGACAGGGGGCGCCACGAGGTTCATGCGGATGGTGCTCGGATCGACGACCGCGACTCCGCGCACGGTCGGATACCAGAGCGATCCTGATCGCGTGCGCAATGAGGCCGGCTGAATGCCCCCGCAACACTCGCGACTCGGCATACCATCAAGATTGTCGATGAGCATGCCGTGCACGCGCGTGATTCTTCCGCTGGCACACGCGATGAGCTCGCTCTCGGAAACACGGTACAACCCCAGGTTTCCGGAGAGCCAGACCATCCCATATTCATCTCGTTCAATGGAGAAGATGATGTCCTCTGCCAGCCCGTTGGCCGTTGTGACGCTCGTCCACCGGCCATCGGCAAATCGATTGAGACCTCCGCCGTACGTCCCCGCCCACATGCGTTCCGTTGAATCTTGATAGAAGCAGTTGATCGATTCATTCGAGAGCCCATGCTCTTTCGTGTGGAGCACGGTTTTCCCGTTGACGTACGCCGCAATCCCGCTCCCGTCGCTGCCGATCCACATCGTGCCGTCTGAATCTTGCCAAAGACATGTGCCAAAATTCTTGGGGAGTCCGTCCGCGGCGGTCAGGTATGTCCATTCCCCACGTGAATAGCGTCCGATGACCGTGCCGATAACGCCAACCCAGACCGCTCCACTCCGGTCAACGAAGAGCGACTGAGCTCCCTCCAGTGTGTGCGGTCCTCCTGGACGGACGCTCTCGATCCTTCCCGCATGATATCGTGCAAGTTCCTTCTCCGTCGCCATCCAGACGGACCCTTCACGATCGGCGATGACCGCATACACGGTGTTATGGGGAAGTCCTTCGCGCGTCGTGAATGTCGTACGAGATTCTCGCGTCAGCCGATCCACGCCGCTTCCATCCGTGCCAACCCAGATCGCTCCATCCGCATCTTCACAGAGCGACCAGATCGATCCGCTTGAGAGCCGCGTCGGAGCGGTCAAGCCAACCGCACGCGACTGTCTCAATCGAAAGAGCCCGAATCCGTTTGTGCCGATCCAGAGACTCCCTTCCGGATCCTGATAGAGCGATGATACCGAGGGTTTGTCCCCCTTTATCAGGGAGATCGCTTCAAGGACAGAACCGTTCCACGCGTAAAGCCCGCCGGCGTAGGTTCCCACCCATGCGGTTCCCGATTGCGCCGACTGCAGGGAGAGGATTCGTTGCCGAGGATCAGGCTGTTGAACGGCACGAATGCTTCCGTTCTTCAGGACGGCCAGTCCGCTCCGCGTGCCGATCATGAGAGCCCCGCTCGCATCCTGGCCGATCGACTCTACGATGTCGTCGGGAAGCCCGTCTCGTCGCGTAAACACTCGCCACTGTGATCCTGTCTGCATGGCGATGCCGCGCGCGGTCCCCACCCACACCGTCCCTGTGCGATCAGTGAACAATGTTCGTATGTCGTCGCTTGGCAGTCCGTCTCTCGTTCGGATGCGGTTCACGCGCTCCTTGTCGAAGACAACGATCCCCGCCGTGCGCGTTCCGGCCCAGATCCTCCCGCTGCTGTCCTCGGTCAGCGCAACGACGCCAACCTTTCCCAGATCGACCGTATCTAATTGGTGTGTGAAGACCTGACCGTTGTAGGACATGAGACCATGATCATATGCGCCGATCCAGATGGTACCATCGCGCGTGATCGTGAGCGCGTTGATCCAATCCTGTTGCAGCTCCGGCGTGTTCGCCTGGTGATACGTAACAAAGGTGCGTCCGTCAAAACGGATCAATCCGCCCTGCGTGCCGAGCCAGAGATAGCCGTCCGGAGTTTGACCGATCGCCTGGATGGAGTTCTGCGGAAGACCGTCATCGCTTGTCCAAACATCAACAGTGAATGCCCGGGGCAAGACGGGTGCTTGATTCGAGCGCGGCTGGCCGAAGAGGAGGGAACCGCTGAACATCAACCAGCCGAGGGTGAATAACAAACAGTGTGTCGGCTTGATCGCCCCCAATGGAGATTTCCTCAACATGGACGAAAGATAGCGAATCGCTGCTGAAATGCCAAGCGAGTGCTTGTCAGCCTCAATGGGGGAGAAGGAATTCTGGCTCATCCGGACGGACCGCATCGTGCATGTTCCGCAATGCTTGAAACGCCGCCTCGCTTCCCCTGCGCATGGAGCGATGATACATCCGGTAGGCTTCCCCTTTGTCGATCGACCTGCCGAGACCGCGTTCCGCCGCGTACGCAAGGGCGACATCGGCAATGAGCGAACCGTTGGCCGAGGCGGAATCAAGATGTGCGAGTGCTGGACGAAGAGTCTCTGTCGTTGTGTCCCCAAGCACGGTGACCACTGCGAGACGAATGTTCACCTCGCGATCGCCACGGCGCGCTGCTTCTTCCCACCAAGATCGCGCGCGATCCCGTGACGCCGGCATCCATCGGCCCGTCATCGCACACCATCCCAGTTCGATCATCGCCGGCACAAACCCCTGCGCGGCTGCACGTTCCAGGAGCCGCAACGCCTGTTCCGTGCTCAGTACCTCCGTGAACTTGAGCGCCGTCAATCCAGACCACACATACAACGCTTCGCTGGAGTTGCGATCTGTGCCGGCCTTCAACAACCGGACGAAATCTTCCTCGCGCGAGATCTTCCACAGCAAGCCCGGCGCACGATACGAGTCGAGCCGCACAGCGCGCAGGTAGTGGACGGCCGCCTGCAATGCATTCGGCGCAACGTAGATCCCTTCTTCGTACATCCGCCCCACGACGCAATGCGCCTCGGGATTGCCGTTTGCCGCCGCATCGATCATCTGCCGATAGATGCTTGTGTCCGGGAACATCGGCATTCGTTCGCTGCCTTCATCGCGGTCTGCGAGACTCCGCATCGCTTCACGCAGCAATGTCGAGTCCGGGACGCTTGTCACCGTATCCGTGTTGAAATCGACAAAGAGGAAACTGATCGTCGTGTCGGACGAGACGCGCGCTGATTCCTGGGATGGTCGCTCCCGCCCCGGGGCCACAATGTCCGTGGTTGCGACACGATCCAGTCCGCGTCGTTCAAGTTCCTTCGCGGCTTCACGCGCGCCGTCATGTCCCTGATCTGCCGCCCGTCGAAAGTATGTGTATGCTTCCGGCCAGTTCCGCGGAACGACGAAGTTCTCCGTATAGCAGAGCCCCGTGATGAACAGACCCTCCGGGACATTCGCTTCAGCCGCCCGACGGAAATTCCTGAACGCCTCGAACGGATCCCATTCCGTTCCGTACCCGTTCGATTGAAGGATGCCGAGATTGAACTGCGCAAGCCCCATCCCTTGCATCGCTGCGCGGGAGATCCAGAAGACCGCCTTCGATGTGTCTGCGGGAAATCCCTTCCCGAACAAGTACCGGAGCCCGAGTTCATGCTGCGCGGCAGGAACGCCGGTGTTGGCTTCCTGGATGAGGACGAACGCCTCCAGCATCCGGCGATCGGCGTCCGAGGGAACTATGAGTTGATGCACCTCGCGCGGACGATCGCGTTTGAACGCCTGCGACTGCGCAACAAGCATCTGCGTGGAGAGAAGGACGAGGAACGGCAGCAGTGTTCGCATATGCATGGGGGGAACCATGGAAGACAATTTCGTATATTGAGATTGGAGTAACAAGTACAGAGTATCGAGTCGGGAGCAGAAAGACGGGAGAACATCGGTGGCGGATCAGAAGATCATATTTTCGATGATTGGTGTTGGCAAGGTGGTGAAGCCGAATCGGCAGATCCTCAAGGATATTTATCTGTCATTCTTCTATGGTGCGAAGATCGGCGTGCTGGGACTCAACGGCGCCGGAAAAAGCACGCTCTTGCGTATCATCGCGGGCGAGGATAAGGACTACCTCGGCCAGATCACCGCGCAGAAAGGGATCACATTCGGCTACCTGCCGCAGGAGCCTCAGTTCGAACCCGGCAAAACGGTCCGCGAGATTGTTCAGGAAGGCGTGCAGGAAACCGTGGACCTTCTCGCCGAGTATGAGAAGATCAATCAGGCACTCGCCGAACCCGACGCCGATTACGACACCTTGCTCGAGAAACAGAGCAAACTCCAGGAACAGATCGACCACAAGAACGCCTGGGACCTCGACAGCAAGCTCGAGCAGGCGATGGATGCCCTTCGCTGTCCCCCGGCGGATGCTGCTGTCGATGTCCTTTCCGGCGGAGAGCGGCGCCGCGTCGCCCTGTGCCGTCTTCTGCTCAAAGAACCCGACGTCCTTTTGTTAGACGAACCAACGAACCATTTGGACGCAGAATCGGTCGCATGGCTGGAACATCATTTGAGCCGGTATGCGGGAACGGTCATCGCGGTGACACACGACCGCTACTTCCTCGATAATGTGGCTGGATGGATCCTCGAACTGGACCGGGGTGAGGGGATCCCATTCGAGGGAAACTACTCGTCCTGGTTGGAACAGAAGAAGAAACGCCTGGAAGTGGAGGAAAAGCAGGAATCAAAGCGCCAACGAGTTCTCCAACGCGAACTTGATTGGGTCCGTCTCAATCCTCGTGGACGCCACGCGAAGGCAAAGGCGCGCATTGCGGCATATGAGAAGATGCTGCAGGATCAGCCGGAGAAGCGGGATGAGGAGATCGAGATCTACGTCCCTCCTGGACCACGATTGGGAGATGTGGTCATCGAAGCTTCGGGCCTCAGCAAGTCGTACGGCGACAATCTCCTGTTTGAGAACCTCGAGTTCGCGCTCCCCCCAGGCGGAATCATCGGTGTTATCGGGCCGAACGGCGCGGGCAAGACCACGCTCTTCCGATTGATCACGGGCCAAGAGAAGCCGGACGACGGAGAGATCAAGATCGGCGAAACGGTCAAGCTTGCTTACGTCGATCAAGCACGGCCGCTCGATTCGGAGAAGACCATCTGGCAGGAGATCTCCGGAGGCGAGGATCTGATCCGTCTTGGTTCACGGGAGGTGAACTCTCGCGGGTACGTGGCGCGATTCAATTTCAGCGGGACGGACCAGCAGAAGCCTGTCGGCATTCTTTCCGGAGGCGAGCGCAATCGTGTTCACCTCGCAAAGATCCTCCGCGAGGGGGCGAATGTTCTTCTTCTTGACGAGCCGACCAACGATCTCGACGTCAACACGCTCCGCGCCCTGGAAGAAGCGCTGACGAACTTCGCAGGATGCGCGGTCATTATCTCGCACGACCGCTGGTTCCTCGACCGCCTCGCGACACACATCCTCGCGTTCGAAGGAGACAGCACGGTCCAATGGTTCGACGGGAACTACTCAGAATACGAGGAACACCGGAAGAAGGTACTCGGCATCGACGCCGACCAGCCGCACAGGATCAAGTATAAGAGGTTGACGAGGTGAGTCGTTGAGCCTTTGAGCCTTTGAGCAAAGGCGTCGCTGTTTTGCTCACAGACTCACCGGCTCACGGGCTCATTATCTCAACGGCTCATTTCCAGCTTTACCAACAGGTCCTCGAGGAATCCCTTCATCTCCATCATGTCGGCGCGGATATCTTCGTCCTGGACCTTCTTCTTCTGCGGAACGGCGATGAGTTCCAGTTGTTCGGTGGAATCGGGCTCGGGGATGTATTCTTTCAACACTTGCTTCGCGCCTTCGATCGTGTACTTCTCGTCGCGAAGAAGGTTCTTGATCTTGAGGATGAGCTTGATGTCCTTGTTCGTGTAGATGCGGTTGCCTGCACGGTTCTTCGCTGGCTTGAGTTCGGGAAATTCCGTCTCCCAATACCGCAAGACGTACTGCTCAAGTCCTGTGATCTTGCTGACTTCGCTGATCGAGTAGTAGAGTTTCTTGATGCCGGCGTGTTTCATGCGTGCCTCGTGCCCAATGGTGCATCAATGTACATAAAGCCGTAAGGAGTTGCAAACTCAGCAGTTGCGGGCTTTTTATGACACGTTTTCGAGCAATCACGACCGTTTTTTCTTCTTCCGCGAATGCGCTCCCCTTCCCACCTTCTCGTTGACCTGCCTGAAGCGCCAGGCGTGTATCTCCTCTTCGGCGCGCAGGACGAGCTCCTCTACATCGGAAAGAGCAAGTCCGTCCGCTCTCGCGTGCGCGCTCATTTCAATGACCGGTCGGAACGCCGCATGATGCGCCGCGTGGCACGCGTGGAAACCCGATTGACCGCGGGAGAACTCGGCGCGCTTCTCCTGGAATCACGTCTCATCAAAGAACTCCGTCCGCTGTATAACGTCATGTCGCGACAGCGCCGTCGCGTCATTGTCGCCCGGCGTCGTTTGAATGCAGGGGGATATGTCGTTGTGTCCCTGGAGCCGACTGACTATCTCGCCATTCGTCCGGACGAGCCCATTCTTGGCTTGTTCAAGCATACGACGCAAGCAAAGGAATTTCTCGCACGCATCGCGCGGGAGCGCCGGCTCTGTCACAAACTGCTTCACCTGGAGCAGGCGCGGAGCTATTGCTTCGGCTATCATCTCGGTCACTGCGACGGGGCCTGTATGGGGGAAGAACCCGCCGACACCTACAACGCGCGTCTCGAATCGGCGTTCGAAGAACGACGCATCAAGGCGTGGCCGTACGAGGGCGCGCTCGTTGTGGAAGAACACGCCGTTAATGGAGATCGCACAGAGCGGTTCATCATCGACAACTGGTGTCTGCTGGGAAGTCTGTGTTCGGATGGAACGACCTGGACCGCGGCGACGCATCGGTTCGACTACGACAGTTACAAGATCCTGCATGCATATGTGACGGACGAGCGAAACCGAGGAATGATCAGCATCGTGGCAAGGGACTCCGTGGCAACCTGAGGTACAAGAACACCACATTGCACTTCGTGTCTCTGTGGTGTTATTTATCCAAACACTCTACTCCTCGTACAACCATGACATACGATATTTCCGACTTCCAAACACAAGTTCTCCAACGCTCATTCACCATTCCCGTTCTTGTTGACTTCTGGGCAGAGTGGTGCGGACCATGCCGTATTCTCGGTCCTGTTCTAGAACGATTGGCCGGAAAGGCGAACGGCCGCTGGGAACTCGCAAAAGTCAACACCGAGGAACTTCCGGAGGCGGCCGCGCAATACGGCATCCGCTCCATTCCCAATGTGAAGCTCTTCATCGACGGTAAGGTGGCGAATGAATTCGTCGGAGCGCTCCCGGAGCCGCAGATCGAGCAGTGGCTTGCCCGCGCGATTCCCGGAAAACATCATGCAACCATCGGACAAGCGGAAGCACTACTTCAGACCGGCGAAGCCGTTCAGGCGCGGGCGTTGCTTGAAGTCGTGTTGCAGGAAGAGCCGGAGAACGACCAAGCCACAGCATTGATGATCCGCGCGTTGGGATTTTCCGATCCGATGCGCAGTCTTGCCCTGGCGGACCGCATCGCGGGGATCGAATACGGCGAAGTTGTTGAGGCCGCTCGTACGCTGGGACATCTGGCTGAATACCGACGCGAAGCCGGCTCGGTGGATTCGTCCTCGGCGGCAGCGACCTATCGAAGCGCGATCGATTCGTTATTCGCCGGGAATACGGAATCTGCGCTGCAGCTGTTCATCGACACCGTCCGCGCAGACCGGAAACTGGACGACGATGGCGCACGTCGAACCTGCATCGCCGTGTTCAAGCTCATAGGAGAAGAGCACGAGGTGACGCAGAAGTATCGGAGGGAATTCAGCAGCGCGTTGTACTAGTGCCAACACCAATAAGTTGCCTTGTATTAAGGCGAACGGTCATGCTGAGCTTGTCGAAGCATGACCGTGGATTAGGCGTCAGTCTTCGACACCGTTCGACCCGTCCGCCTGAGCGACTCTATGCGGCCGGGCGGGCAAGCTCACGGTGACATGCTCAGATTTTATGTTAGAGACTGACGGTCTTTGCAAGACACAAGACGACTTTCTGGAGCCGGCACTAGGGCCACCTCACGAATGTCAATTTGTGATCTGGAGGAGCGAAGTCATGTTGAGCATGCCTGCCCCGCGACTAAGGTCTCATGTGGCAGGCGGGGTCGAAGGGTGACGCATTCAGGACGGGCCGGCTCAATGTGACGATTTGTTTCTCGTGTCCAATGTTGAGGCGGTTTCTAGACATCCGGAACAATTCCACCCTCTCAGGCGTTCTGATTTGTATGAGAACACTCAGCCCGTTGTTGCTCCTCCTCCTTATCTCGCAGACTCTTGTCCCTATGAAGAAGACCGAACTCGCCACGCTTGGCGGCGGCTGTTTCTGGTGCATCGAAGCCGTGTATCAGAAGATGCCCGGAATCCTCCGCCTGACCTCCGGTTATTCCGGCGGCCATGTGACCAATCCAACCTACGAACAGGTGTGCACAGGAACGACCGGCCATGCCGAGGTCGTCCAGATCGAATTCGATCCGTCTCTGATCACATACCAACAAATATTGGAACTGTTCTGGAAGGCACACGATCCGACGACGCTGAACCGCCAGGGGAATGACGCAGGAACGCAATACCGTTCAGTGATCTTCTTCCACACCGAGGAACAGGAACGGATCGCGAAGGCCTCGCGAACGGGAGCGCAGAAGCAGTTCTCGGACCCGATCGTCACAGAGATCGTTCCGCTCAAGACGTTCTACAAGGCCGAGGAGTACCATCAGGATTACTACCGGAACAATGCCAGCCAGCCCTACTGCCGTTTTGTGATCAAGCCGAAGTTGGACAAGCTGTTTTCGAAATAGGCAAGGCGGTCTGTTACTGCGGGGTTTCCATCCTCTTCAGCATCCGCTGTGCGTCTTCTTGCTGCATCCGTTCGCGGGCATTCGTCGCCGGCAAGGCAAGAACGGTTTTGAGCGCAGCGATCGCCTCGTCGTGCCGCTCCATGGAGCGATAGGTCGACGCCAGCTCCGCGTGTGCGAAGAGATTGTTTGGCTCGAGTGCAAGCGCCCGCTTGAGCACCCGTTCCGAATCTTCATACGTCCCTTCCAGATTCTTCCCAAGGATCCCGTTCACGATCGTCCGCTCCACCCAACTCAGACGCGCGACTCCGCGGTAATAGATGCCAAGGATCACGTAAGCCATCGTGAACGTTGAGTCGATCTCCAGCGTCTTCTCCGCATTCGCACGCACGTCCCGGCTGAGTTCAAGCTTCTCCCCCAACGATTTGAACGGCGTCAGACTGCCGTGACAGAGCGCAAGGAAGAAGAACGACTCCGCCCGGTTGGGATGGGCATCCCGGAGCCGTTCCGCATATTCGATCGCCTTGCGATAGTAGAGCTCCGCATCCGGCGATTTGCGCAGCAGCAGCCGGCCCATGTCGTTGTGCACGCGCGTGAGCCGTACCAACACGCCAAGTTCCTTCGGCGCCATCGCCTCAGCGGCAAGATATTCGCGAACGGCTGCTTCGTTGTTCCCCTCCGCGAAATACTTGTCCCCCGTGCGAAGGTGGACCTCCACGGTGGAGGGTTCATCGGGGGCGGAGAGCGCCAGTCCCGGAAAAGCAAGGAGCAGGGCAACGAGGATTTTCATGGGGGACATGATACGGAAGGATGGCGGCCGGTTCAAGGACGGTCCCATTATGAAATTGTTTTCTTTTGGACGGAATAAGCCCCTCTTGCGTGCGGGAACTTAATCCCGTATCCTTCGGTTATATATTTTGAATTCAAACTATACCACATGAAAACGACCAAACGATACGGAAAACGGGCCGATACGGCCCTGACGATGTGGGTCAAACTGGCCCGCGCTCACGACACGTTCAAGCGGTTGACCGCCGATAACATCCGCACATTCGGCCTGACAACGGCCCAATTCGGAGCCCTGGAGACCCTGGGACACATTGGACCGATGCTGATCGGCGAGCTCACCCGGAAACAACTGGTCAGCGGGGGGAATATGACCGTCGTGGTCAACAACCTCGTCAAAGAAGGATGTGTCGAGCGCATCGTCGACACAAAGGACCGTCGTGCGATTCACGTCCGGCTCACGGCAAAAGGAAAGCGGTTGTTCGAGAAGATCTTTCCCCATCACGCCAGGCATGTGGCCGAGATCGCATCCGTTCTCAGCGAGCAGGAGCAGGAAGACCTCGGTCGCCTTCTGAAGAAGCTCGGCATCGGTCTTGTAGCTCGCGGAGGGGGTCAATGAACACGACTCAACCGCCCCTCTCCGCGCTCGCGTTGTGCGGCAGTCTCCGGGAGAGTTCATACAACCGGAAGGCGCTTCGCCTCGCGATGATGCATGCACAACATCTTGGCATTCTGACGACCGAGGCGGATCTTGAGAAAGCTCAACATTCCCTCTATGATGCGGACCTTGAGGCGGCAGAGCTTCCGTCGGGTGTGCAGAAACTGAAGCAGATGATCCGTCAATCGGATCTGCTGCTCATCGCATCTCCGGAGTATAATCATTCGATCCCCGGCGTGCTCAAGAACGCGATCGACTGGGCCTCATCGAAGGACAACGCATTCGACGGCAAGGTAGCCATGATCTTCGGCGCAAGCAACGGTCCGTTCGGCACCGCCCGCATGCAGCCGCAGTTGCGCCAGGTTCTTGGCGTCATGAATGTGCTCGTCACACCGCAACCGATCGTCATGATCTCAAACGCACAGACAGCCTTCACGCCGGAAGGCGCCTTCGTTGACGGAAAGCTCCAGCATCGCCTTGAATTGCTCGTGGAGAAAACCATCGCCATCGCAACCGCCATGCGCGGACTACGCACAACCTGATCCCCGATTGCTGACGGCTTAATACTAACTACTGAATACTGACTACTGACCACCCGCCTTCGTTGCACTCCGGCGGGCAAGCTGACTACTAAAAACTGCTTCCCATGTCCGAATTCATTCTTACAATCTCCTTTCCTTCTCAGCCGCCGCCGGAATTCTTCGCGCTCATTCCGGCCCATCGGACGCGGGTAAATGAACTGATGCAGCAGGGGACGATCACGAGCTACAGCCTCGCGGCGGATCGGAGCATGTTATGGGTCACGATGCTTGCTGAGACCCAAGAGGAAGCAGTGGAGGTCCTCCGCTCGCTTCCCCTGTATCCATACATGGAGTTTGTCGTGCGCGAACTGATGTTTCATAACACGCCCATGTTCGCAACACCACGTTTTTCCGTCAACTGAAGCTTGAACTGAATCAATACTCACAACTCAACAATCAACAATCCATCGAGGTGTTCCGATGCACAAACTCTTTTCATCACTCGTTCTCCTTGTCCTGCTCACCGTCTCTGCCTTTGCTCAAGGCTGGAAGCTGGACAAATCCCACTCCGCCGTTCAGTTCTCCATCCGGCATATGGTGATCTCCGATGTCCCGGGAAACTTCAAGGACTACGACATCACATTCACCACGTCGAAGGACGACTTCTCAGACGCGAAGGTTGAGGCCACCCTCAAGGTCGCGTCCATCAACACGGACAACGAGAAGCGGGACGGTCATTTGAAGTCTGACGATTTCTTCAACGCGG
>Ga0209079_10000099_pt1 | contig 41161 bp, 34 predicted proteins | sample PPLLaktember2015_2_FD_187259 | JGI IMG/M metagenome (GOLD analysis project Ga0209079, IMG submission 187259) | Freshwater sediment microbial communities from Prairie Pothole Lake near Jamestown, North Dakota, USA - PPLs Lake P7 Core (6) Depth... | ecosystem: Environmental > Aquatic > Freshwater... | reverse complement strand
TGAGGATGGCGTTGGTCCGGCAGAACTTCCGGATGAGGCCGGGCTTTGCGAGGTCCATGAAATCCTTCCCCGTTCGTCCCAGTCGATAGCAGGCCGTGCAGAAGCTCGGGATGAATCCCTTCGTGGTGATGTCGTAGATGACCTCGTCGGTGCTGCGCGTATCCCCGAGGTTGAACTGGGCCGCCCGGAATCCCTCGGTGGAGCCCGCCTGGTAGCCGCCCGGGTTGGTCCGGGAGCCGGCGCTTATCTGGGAGACGCCGAGTTCGAAGACCTCGCTTCGCATTTTGACGCTTTCCCGCGTCGTCAGGATCATCCCCGTGTAGGGGACGGCCATGCGGATGATGGCTACGAGCTTCTTGAAGTCGTAATCCGAAACCGGGCTGGGCGGCCGGATGGCGGCCGGGGCGTTCATGGCCGGCTCGAGCCGCGGGATGGAGATCGTGTGCGGGCCGACGCCGAAGCGCTCCTCGAGGTGAAGGGCGTGGTACAGAAGACCCAGGACCTCGAACCGGTAGTCGGCCAGGCCGAAGAGGGCGCCGATCCCCACGTCGTCGATGCCCCCCTCCATGGCCCGGTCCATGGCCGTGAGCCTCCGGACATAGTCCTTCTTGGGACCCGTCGGGTGCATCGCCCTGTAGGTTCCGTGGTGATAGGTCTCCTGGAAGAGGACGCAGGTGCCGATCCCGGCGGCTTTCAGCCGTCTGTACCCTTCCACGTCCAGCGGTGCGATCTCCACGTTGATCCGCCGGATCTCGCCCCCCTTTTCGGTTTTCGTGTCGTAAGCGGTCTCGATGGCCTCGATGAAGTAGTCAAGGCTCGAGCGCGTCGGGTGCTCGCCGCAGAGCATGAGGAGCCGTTTGTGCCCCTCCCGCTCGAGGACCTCCACCTCCCGCCGGATCTGCTCCATCGTGAGGGCCACGCGTTTCAGTTCCCTGTTGTCGCGCCTGAACCCGCAGTAGAGACAGTTGTTGGAGCAGTGGTTGGCGATGTAGAGCGGGGCGAAGAGAACGAGCCGGTTGCCGTAAATCGTTTCCTTGATCTCCCGGGCCGTTTTCCAGATCTCCCCGATGAGCTCGCGGTCCTCTGTCTGGAGGAGCACCGCCGTCTCCTCGGGGGTGAGGCCCTCGAGCTTCGTCGATTTCCGGATGATCTCCTCGACGCGCTTCTTGTCCGGTTTCCGGGCTCTCTCGAGAATCGCCTGGATTTTGCCGTCGTCGATGAAATCCTCCGCTGCCGCCTTGACCTTTTTCAGTGCCTGCCCCATGACCGAAGTCCTGTTTTTATGCTCCTGTTTCCTCAACGCCGGTCTTTCGTCAGTCCGGGCATCGTCCGGGCAAAAAAAAGAGACCCCTTGGGAAATCAGGCCTCTCGTCATATCGGACATTCGAAGGCGTTCTGTCTGTTCCTGGACTTACTGATTCCCCCTCGGGTCAGAGATGGCCCCTTCCCCTCAGGTTTGCGAATGGCTTGATTTTATGCCTCGGATCGGTGCCTGTCAAACCGAAATACGCGCCACCCAGGGGAACTCGCACGGGCACGGAAATTGCTTTAAAAAACAGTAAGAAATAGAAACCCCAACCACCTCCTTTCATCTCCTTCGGGGCAGGGCGGAACACCCTGCCCCATTTTTTTTACCCGTCACTTTTCAATCAAAGTTGTGGAACTGCAGTCTGCAAGTCTGTAAAATAACACGTCGTGCCGAGACTTTAACCTTTCTCCTTTAGTCTTTTTACGGAGGTGCAGAATGGGACAGGATATCATCTTTTCCCCCTTTCCACTGAAGAGCTACCGTTTGAAGAACCGCCTGGGCGTGTCTGCCATGACGCGCATGTCCTCGCCGGGCGACAGCGTCCCGCGAAAGGACGTGCTGGAGTTCCTTGTCAGGCGGGCAGCGAACGGAGCCGCGATTGTCTTTACGGAGGGCATCGTCACGGACTACGAAAGCGCCCAGGGCTATCCCCGCCAGGCAAGGCTGCTCACGCAGCGCCAGATCGATGCCTGGAGACCGGTCGTCAGGTCCATAAAGGATGCCGGCGCCGTGGCCATCGCACAGTTGTTCCACTGCGGCAGGGTCGCCTGGCCGGAGGTCAATCCGGCCGGCCGCATCATCGCGCCGAGCGCCATTGCGCCGAAGCAGAAAAACCCCCTGACGGGGAAACCCTATCCCGTCCCTGACGAGATGAGCCGCTTCGACATCGAGCACGTCGTCCATGGGTTTGTCGAGACGGCAAAGGGGGCCATGGCTGCAGGCTTCGACGGTGTCGAGATTCACGGCGCCCACGGGTACCTCATCACCCAGTTCCTGTCGACATACTCGAACCAGAGGACGGACGACTACGGAGGGTCGGTGGAGAACCGCTTCCGCTTCGCCCGGGACATCATCCGGGCTGTGCGCCCCGTCGTTCCCGGGGAGCGCCTCATCACCTTCCGAATTTCCAACTGGGGCATTGCCGACATGGAGGTTCCCCTCTTCCAGAGCAAGGAGGAGTGGCAGGAGATGATCCGTCTGCTCTCGGCCGAGCCGGTGGATGTGATCTCCGTTTCCACCTATGAGTACGACGCGAAGGCCTTCGGGACCGACAAAACCATGGCGGGCCTGACGAGGGAGGTGACGAAGCTGCCCCTCATGGTCTGCGGGAAAATTTACGACCGGGCCACCTGCGAGGATGCCCTCCGGGATGCCGACATTGCCCTTTCAGCCAAGTCGATGCTTCTGAACCCGAACTGGGTGGAGGACGTGAGGCAGGGGAAGAAACTCCCGTCACACAAATCGGCCGAGGCGAACGTGGCATACACGGAAACGCCGCTGCCCTGAAGACCAGGGGCTAGGGTATCGGGTTTCGGGTCTCGGGAATGAAGAAGAATGTGCATATAACATTTCTTCATACCTTCAAACCCTATACCCAATACCCGATACCCTGATGCACAGTTGAAGGAGAACTGAATGACAACCAGAAAGCCCAAAGACAAGGCAGAATGGATCACCACGCTTATCAAGGACTGGGTGAACACCTCGCCGGAGAATACCCTCCAGAATAAGGCCAATGACAGGGCCTGGGACGACCCGCTCGTCGGGTTTTCCCGGGGCGACGACGCCTTCTGGGAATCCTTCAAGGAGCACGTGGGGCCCTTCCACTGGACGCCTGCGGAAGCCTTCGAGAAATCCTTTCCCGGCAGCCGGGTGCCGGCATCGAAACTCACCGTGATCAGCTGGGTGCTTCCCCAGATGAAGCAGACGAAGATGGATACGCGGAAGGAAAAAATGTATCCGCCCGAGAGCTGGGCCAGAGGAAGGTTTTACGGGGAGGCCGTGAACGAAAAGCTCCGGATGGCTGTCGTGGAGGAACTTGCAAAGGCAGGAATACGTGCGATGGCCCCTTCGCTCCATCCCGAGTGGGCCCGCATGCCCTCGGAAAAGTTTGTCTTTGCCTCCAAGTGGTCGGAGCGCCACGCCGCTTTTGTCTCGGGGCTGGGGACCTTCGGGCTCTCCGACGGGCTCATCACACCCCGGGGGAAGGCCATGCGGGTCGGATCGGTCGTTGCCGAGGCGGAGATCCCCGCAACCCCAAGGCCCTACAAGGGGCACCAGGACTATTGCCTGTGGTTCAGCCGGGGGAAGTGCAGGAAGTGCGCGAAGCGATGCCCCGTGGATGCGCTCTCCGAGAAGGGGCACGACAAGATCATCTGCTCGAAGCACGTCCACGAGACCTGCAAGGAATACATCATCGGGCACTACGGGTTTGCGGGCTACGCCTGCGGGCTTTGCCAGACGGGGGTTCCCTGCGAGTCGGAGATCCCTACTCCGAAGGAAGGGGAGTAGGCGAAAGCCCGGCCTTGCGCTCGTAGGCCGTCAGGGCCTCGGGGAAGGGGGCCAGGGTGCGGCGGATCGCGCCCTGCAGGAAGGAGATGGCCACGCCGTAGTTGGTCACGGGCACGCCCGCTTCGCGGGCCTTTCGCAGGCGGTTGAGCATTTCGCGGCGGTTGAGCATGCAGCCGCCGCAGTGGATGATCAGTTTGAAGTCCGACACGTTTTCCGGATAATCCCGCCCGGCAAAGATCTCGATCTCGAGATCCCCGCCCACATACTGCCGAAGCCACCGGGGAATCTTCACCCTCCCGATGTCGTCCTCGAGGGCGTGATGCGAGCAGGCCTCGGCGACGAGCACCCGGTCGCCGGGCCGGAGTGTCTCGATGACGGCGGCCCCTTCGGCCTGGAGCACCAGATCGCCCTTCTGCCTCGCCATGAGAATGGAGAAGGTCGTCAGCGCGATTTCCGCGGGCACTTCGGCCGAAACCTGCAGGATCGCCTGGGAGTCGGTGATGACGAGGTCCGGCGGGCGTTTGAGCCCGTTCAGGGCGGCCGTGAGTTCGCGCTCCTTGACGATGAGGCACATGGCGTCGCCGTCGAGGGCATCGCGGATCGTCTGGACCTGCGGCAGGATGAGGCGCCCCTTCGGGGCCTCCAGATCGATGGGCACGACAAGGACGGCGAGCCCCCCCGCGGGCAGGAGGCCTGCGAGAAGCGAGGGCGTCCTGAAGAAATCCTCCGGCGCCAGCCTGATCATCAGGCCCTTGAGGGCCTCCATGTACTCCTCGCGCTTTAGCGGGTCCTTGCAGGTCAGGGCGATGACGTGACCCGCCTTGCCCCGGATCTTCTCCAGAAAGGAATCGGATGGCTTCTTCCGGTCGATCTTGTTGACGGCGACAAGGAGGGGGAGCCTGCGCATCTTTGCCTCGTCGACAACACTCTCCTCGAAGTCCGTCCAGGTTCCCGGCTCGGCCACAAGCACCGCCACGTCCGCCCGGTCGAAGACCTTCTTCGTCTTGTCGATTCGCAGTTCCGAGAGGGCCGATGTGTCGTCGAGGCCTGCCGTGTCGAGGATGAGGACGGGTCCCAGCGGCAGAAGCTCCATGGCCTTCTCGACGACGTCCGTCGTCGTCCCCGCCACGGGCGAGGTGATCGCGATGTCCTGCCCCACGAGGAGGTTCAGCAGGCTCGACTTGCCCACGTTGGTTCGCCCGAAGATGGCGATGTGGAGCCGGTTTCCCTTGGGAGTCTGATCCATCGCTTCCGGTACCCTGTTACGAATATGCCATAACAGGTAACAGAAAAAAGAAAAAGAAGCAATCTGTCGGCGTCCCTCCAGGCCGATGGCAGAAAGGGGTCTGACCGAATGTCAGACCCCCTTCTGGTATCATGTGCTCAGAGCTTTGCCGGCGCTAGATCTCTGCGTCGCAGCGCAGGCAGCGCGTCGCCTCCTTGAGGGCCTGGTCCTTCTTGTAGCCCAGTTCGACCTCGACGAAGTTCTTCCGCCGGAAGTCCGCCTCGAGCTCGGGCATGTGGGCTTGCGGGCACTCCACCGTCTCCTCGTCGACGACGAAGGGGATGTGGATCTGCTCTTCGGAGGGAGGCACCCAAGCCGGCTCGCCGTTTTTGGCGCGGATGAAGCCGTCGATGTCCTCGGCCGCCTCATGGCCCGCGGCGATGGCCTTGATGACCGTGCTGGGGCCCGTCACGGCATCGCCGCCGGCGAAGTACTTCGCGCTCGTGGTCTGGGAGGCGATGTCGTCCTTCACGTCGAAGCAGGACCACTTGTTCACCTTCACGCCGCTCTCGGCGGGCACGAAGGTGAGATCCGGCACCTGGCCGATGGCGGCGATCACGGTGTCCACGCTCAGGGTGAACTCGGAACCCTTGATGGCCACGGGCCGTTTGCGGCCGCTCGAGTCGAAGTCCCCGAGCTTCTGCCGCAGGCACTCGATCCCTGTGGCGCGTCCGTCCGACCCGACGATGCGCAGCGGTGCGATGAGGTACTCGATCTTGATGCCCTCGTGCTCGGCGGCGACGATCTCCTCGGCTGCGGCGGGCATGTCCTCGCGCAGGCGCCGGTAGAGGATCGTCACGTCGGCGCCCAGCCTCATGGCCGTGCGGGCCGCGTCGATGGCGGAGTTGCCGCCACCGATGACAGCGACGCGTGAGCCGAGGCTCTTCTTGCCGCTCTTCCAGCCTTCCTCGTCCCCGTTGTAGTCCCGCAGGAATTCGACACCGCCCCAGACCCCCTTGAGGTCCTCGCCTTCCACGCCCATCCTCTGGCTCTTGTGGGCGCCCGGTGCCAGGTAGACATAGTCGAAGTCTTCGTTGACCTTGCCCCAAGAAAGCTCGCGGCCCACCCGGGTGTTGCACCGGATCTCAACGCCCAGCTTGCGGATGTCGTCGATCTCCTTGTCCAGGATGGTCCTGGGCAGGCGGTACGAAGGGATACCCCAGCTGAGCATGCCGCCCGGCGTGGGGAGCTCCTCGAAAACCGTCACGCCGTAGCCGCGAAGGGCCAGATCCCGCGCGCAGGTGAGGCCGGCCGGGCCCGCGCCGATGACGGCGATTTTCTCCTTGCGGGTGATGCCGACGGGCTTCACCTGCGGACGCGGCGCGTTGTCGCTGATGAAGCGCTTGAGGAACTTGATCGCAACGGGCTCATCGAGCAGCCCGCGGCGGCACTTGGTCTGGCACTGGTGGTCGCAGACCCTGCCGCAGACCGACGGGAAGGGGTTGGTCTTCATCATGACCTTGTAGGCATCCTCCAGCCGGTCGTCGCGGATCAGCGCGATGTAGGACGGGATGTCCATCCCGATCGGGCAGGTGTGCTGGCAGGGCGACTTGAAGAGGGCCGAGCAGACGGCGGCGCGGCACTTCTTGTCGCGGATGTGCTCCTCGTACTCGTTGCGGAAGTAGCGGATCGTGGAGAGCACGGGGTTCGGTGCCGTCTGGCCGAGGCCGCAGAGCGCCGCGTCCTTGATGACGGTGGCCATCGACTCGAGCAGCTCGATGTCGCCCTCCTTGCCCTTGCCCTTGCAGATATTGGTCAGGATGTCGAGCATGCGCTGCGTGCCCTCGCGGCAGGGGGTGCACTTGCCGCAGGACTCGTCCTTGCAGAAGTCCATGAAAAAGCGCGCCATATCGACGGCGCACTTGTCCTCGTTCATGACAATGAGACCGCCCGAGCCCATGATGGCCCCGAGCTCGGCGACCTTCTCGTAGTCGACGGAGGCGTTGAGGTGCTGGACGGGGATGCAGCCGCCCGAGGGCCCTCCCAGCTGGGCGGCCTTGAACTTCTTGCCGCCGGGGATGCCGCCGCCGATGTCGTAGATGATCGTCCCCAGGGTTGTCCCCATGGGCACTTCCACGAGGCCCACGTTGTTCACGTCGCCCGTGAGCGCGAAGACCTTCGTGCCCTTGGATCTCTCGGTGCCCACGCCGGCGTACCACTCGCCGCCGCGCAGGATGATCTGGCCGATGTTGGCCAGCGTCTCCACGTTGTTGAGCACGCTGGGCTTGGCCCAGAGGCCCGCCACGGCGGGGAAGGGCGGTCTCGGACGGGGCATGCCGCGCTTGCCCTCGATAGAGGTCATCAGCGCCGTCTCCTCGCCGCAGACGAAGGCGCCTGCGCCCTGGTAGATCTCGATGTCGAAGTCGAAGCCCGTCCCCAGGATGTCCTTCCCCAGCAGTCCCGACTCGCGAGCCTGCCCGATGGCCACGTTGAGACGGTGGATCGCGAGCGGGTACTCGGCGCGGCAGTAGATGTAGCCATGGCTGGAACCGATCGCCTTGGCGGCGATCACCATGCCCTCGAGCACCGCGTGCGGGTCCGCCTCGAGGACGCTGCGGTCCATGAAGGCCCCGGGGTCGCCCTCGTCGGCGTTGCAGAGCACGTACTTCGTCTCACCGGGCGAGCGTGAGGCGAACTGCCACTTGAGCCCCGTCGGGAAGCCTGCGCCGCCGCGGCCGCGCAGACCCGACTTGAGGACTTCCTGCACGATCTGCTCGGGCGTCATCTCGGTGAGCGCCTTGGCCATGCCGGAGTAGCCGTCCCGGGCGATGTACTCCTCGATGTTTTCCGGGTCGATGAGGCCGCGGTTGCGCAGCACCCGGAGGTCCTGAAGGGCGAAGAAGGGGATTTCCTGCATGGAGGGGATCCGCTCCTCCTTGCCCGGCTCCTTGTAGAAGAGCCTCTCGAGGGGGCGGCCCTTGATGAAGTGCTCCTCGACGAGCACGGGGACGTCCTCCGTCCGGATGTTCATATAGATGATGCCTTCGGGGTAGACGACCATGATGGGCCCCTGGGCGCAGAAGCCGTTGCAGCCGGTCTCGACGATCTTGATCTCCTCCGAAAGGCCGCGCTTGTTGAGCTCGTCGACAAGGGCTTTCTTCACGGCGATGCTGCCCGATGCGTGGCAGCCGGTTCCCCCGCAGACCAGTAAGTGCGAGCGAAAAACTTTCATGAACTCTCTTCCTCCCCTCGAAATATTCTACAGCAGGGAATGGGTATTTGCTTCCCTAGCGAACGATCTCGGCCCCCTTCGCAAGCACGAAGGGCGTCTGGATCTCTCCTTCCAGGACATGGCGCTTGAACACCTGCCGCATCTTCATTTCGTCCATCTTCTCGTACTTGATTGGCTCCTTGCCGAGAAGCTCGACGGTGACGAGAGGCTCGCGGCTGCACAGGCCCATGCAGCCCGACGTGGTGACGTTGACATCCGACACGCCGGTCTCCTCGATGACGCGCATGAGGGCGTTGAGCACCTCGCGGGCTCCCGAGGCGATGCCGCAGGTGCCCATGTGGACGGTCACCTTGGCCCGCTGCCCGCCCTCGCGCAGGGCCGTCTGGGAGTGGACCTTTTCCTTGATCTTCTTGAGATCTTCAATCTTCAATTTCGCCATCTTGCTTACCTCTACCTTCAGGCTGAATGATTCAGGTGAAAGGAAATGGGTCGGAATGTTCCGGATGATCCGTCCTTCCCGATACCCGATACCCTAAACCCGAGACCCCCTGTTTATTGATAGTCATCCAGAACCGATTTCATCTTCTGCGTCTTGATCCTGCCGTGGACGTTTTCGTCCACCACGATGACAGGCGCCAGGCCGCAGGCGCCCAGGCAGCGGACCGTCTCGTAGGTGAACCGCCGATCCGGCGTTGTCTCGCCTTCCGCGACATTGAATTCCTTCACGATGCTCTCGGCAATCGTTTTCCCGCCGCGGACGTAGCAGGCCGTGCCCAGGCAGACCCGGATCGTGTGCCTGCCGCGCGGCTTCATCGTGAAGAAGGAATAGAAGGTGACGACGCCGTAGACCTGCGCCAGCGGCAGATTCAGCCCCTTGGCGATCCTCTCCTGGATCGAGATGGGGAGGTACTCCAGGGTCACCTGGGCCTCCTCCAGAACGGGGATGAGACCGCCGGGCTTTCCCTTGAAGCGGGCGATGATCTCGTCCAGCTTTGCCACCTGTTCGGCGGTGAACTCTTTGAATAAATCGCTGCTGCCGGTGTTCATGGAATTTCTCCTCTCTCAGGGGGTGTCAGGCCGCCGCCCCGATGTCGCTCAAGCCCTCCGTGATGTGCTCGCGGAGAAAGCCCGTGACTTCGGGGTGATTCAGGGGCACATCCTCCAAAGCTTTTTTGATCTCCCTCGTGTCCAGCAGGTAGGTCCTGCCGTCCACCTCGTGTCGGTAGATAAAGTCGCTTCCGGGGTTTCCCACGATGATCGCGATCAGCGAAGATGCGATATCGCCCATGGGCTGCCGGTCGATGTGGCTCAGGCCGAACTCGGCCGTGACCACCGTACCCGTTCCCGGTTTCGACTGCAGGGTCATCCGTCCGCCGGTCCTCTCCGTCGCGTCGGAGAGCATCGGGAGACCCAGGCCGACCCGGCGGACCTTTTTCGTCGTGTAAAAGGGGTCCAGGGCCCGCTGCAGCTCCTCCGGGGTCATTCCGCTGCCGTTGTCCGTGATGCGCATCAGGAAGAGATCCTTCGCCCGGTTTTCCCGGATGAGGATACGGACGAGGGTCGCCCCGGCACGGACGGAATTCTCGACGATGTCCAGGATGTGAAGCGCCAGCTCGAGCACTCTCTCACTCCAGGATGCAGCGACCGCCTTTCTTTTCGAAGGCCATCTTCAGCTCCGACGTCGTGGCTTGCTCCATCAGGACCCGGGTGATTCCCTTTCCGATGTCGGTGATGATGTGGGAATCGGAGGACTCGATCATCGGAAATCGCGCCAGCTCCGGGTAACGGCGCCTCGCTTCGGCGAGTCCTGTCCGGCCTGAGATCTCGAGGGCATCCAGGGGGAGGCCTTCGGGGACGAACCCGAGCTGCCCGAGCAGGCCGAAGCTTTCACGGTCGATGTGGGCCGCAACGGCGAGCCCGCCGAGGCCGTGGATTTCGTCCACGATCCGCTGAAGCGGAAGCACCGTCGCCCCGATCAGCAGCCTCTCGCTCAACCCCTCCACCTCGTCGTGCTCGTTGACGATGGCCTGGCAGCCGAAGCGCTCCTCGTCATTTTTCCCGGGCAGGTGCCGGTAGACGAGGTCTTGCAGCATGACCAGATTCTCCTGCTTGTCAAAGAGCGCGAGGACGTGCACCTCTTCGCTGCTCATGATCTCCATGCCGGGAAAGACGGTAAGCCCCGTCCCTTTCGCGGACTGGATGACATACGGGACGTTTTCGGATGCGTTGTGGTCGCAGATGGCGATGATGTCGAGACGGCGCGCAAGCGACATGGCGACGACGGCCCGGGGATACATGTCGAGGTCGGCGCAGGGCGAAAGACAGGTATGAATGTGGAAATCACAACGGAACTCCCTGATCATCAGCGGAACCCCTTGCGGGTTGCTGCCGCCATCCCCGGGGCACGGCCTGCTGCGGCCGGTCACGGCAAAAAACCCCCAAAAAAGGAACGTTCCTTTCGGCCCGTTCCTTTACTATAAAATCACGGCTTGATCAATTTATATATTTGACCGACGATCTCGAAGGCCGGCAGGTCCGTCACCAGGATCGGGATGCCCTCCGCGTTGGCCTTGGCGGCCGTGTCGAGGGCGGGCTCGCTGCCCTGGATGAGGATGATCCCCGCCAGGTCCTTGAGGCTTGCCACGGCCACGATGTTCTGGTGCACCTGGCGCGTGATCCAGATGTCCCCTTCCTTGCTGTTGGCCATGACATCGGAAAGGAGATCCCCCACGTAGCCTCCCCTGACTTCCTTTCCGAGGTATCCCTCGGCACAGGAGACCTTGAGGTCCAATTCGCGAACCAGTGTTTCGAGCTTCATAGCCATCCTCTCGGGCCGTCCCCCCGGGGGCGCATCCGCCAAAACAGGAAGTTGAGAAGTTGGGAAGTTGAGAAGCTTGGATTGGTCTTAGGCACTTGACAATCCTGCCGCTTCTCCAAACTTCATAACTTCAACGTTTCTTAACTTCTTCCCCCTCAGAGCGTCACTGGCGGCAGATCGGGATGAAGGATTTTAGGGAAATCCATGACGACCATCGTCACGCAGGTCCCGATACCCACCTCGGAGGTGATGATCAGATGATCGGAATATTTCTTCATGTTCGCCAGACCCATGCCGGCGCCGAAACCCATCTCACGAACGGCGGCCGTAGCCGTCGAGTACCCTTCCTTCATGGCCAGCTCGATATCGGGGATGCCGGGTCCTTCGTCCTTGGTTTCGATTTTTACCGCCTCATCGGTTACGATCAGGGTGATCGTTCCCTTCTTGGCATAGGAGACGATGTTGATCTCGGACTCGTAGCAGATGATGGCCACCCTCCGCACAATGTCCGTCGAGACGCCCATCTCTTTCAGGATGCTCTTGATCTGGCCCGAAACATTTCCCGCGTTCTGGAAGCTTCCGCCTTGCACGTCGAAGGATTTCTCGAATTTCTGGGACTCCCGCATTTCTAGATCTCACCGCCGACCTTCTCGATGCATCCCGTGATCCCCTTGGCATGCAGGCGGCCCGACGTTTCAAACAGGATGTATCTCGTCGACAGGATGGGGATCTTCAACTCCTCGGCGAGCTTGACGGTCTCCTCCGAGGGCTTCTTCCCGCGCACCATGATGATCGCGGTAATATCCAGGATATCGGCCGTCCGGACCACCTGGGGGTTCGTGAGTCCTGTGAGCAGGAGGCTGTCCGGTTTGGCGAAGGCAAGCACATCGCTCATGAGGTCTGCGGCGAATGCGGTCTTCACGGGCTTTTGCAACTGGTCGCTACCGACAAGGACCTCGGCCTCCAGAATATCTTGCACATCTTTCAGGGTCACAGTGTCCTCCTCTTTCTTGTAAAAACCGGCTCCTCGCACTTGGGCAAGAATCGATGGAATGACCGCTAAATCTTAGGGTTGGTAACACAGGGATGCGATCGAAGTCAACAGGGAAGATTGCCTTCTCCTCCGGGCCCGGTGGCGTTCGCGGGGGCAGGCCCGGAGGGAAAAACAAAAAACGCATATTTTTTCTTGACAGGGGCCGGAAGGAGGTGTAGAAATGACCATCGGTCAGTAAATGACCATCATTCATGTGCGTTCCCGGCGGCCGGCCGGGACGGGCGACAGGGGGAGAGGCCTTGGGTTCCGAGCGCAGGAGAGAGAGGGAAAAGGAGCTGCGGCGCAGCGCCATCCTCCGGGCGGCCAGACGGGAATTCTTCGAGAAGGGGTTCCGTTCCGTCACGGTGGACAGCATCGCCCGGCGCGCCGAGTTGAGCAAAGGGGCGATCTACCTCTACTTCAAGAGCAAGGAGGAGATCTACGCCCAGATCCTGCTCCGGGATATCGACAAGTTCCACGACAAGGTGGGAACCCTGCTGGACACGTCAATCAGCGCTTCGGACAATCTCCGCCGCTTTGCCGATGTCTATGCGGCCTTCTTCATCAGTGACAGGGAGCTGTTCCGGATCTTCATGAACTTCATGATCCAGCACAACCCCGTCAACTTCACCCCGAACATCAACGACCACATCGTCAAATCCACCAACCAGACCGTCATCATCATCGAGCAGATCCTGCAGATGGGCCTGGACCGCGGGGAATTCCCCCGGGGTCTCGACATCCGGATCTGCCGGAACGCCCTGTGGGGGCTGCTCAACGGCATCATCGCCCTGCACCTCTTCTCGGGCAGGGAGGAAACGCGGGAAAATCGGGTCTGCGCCCATGTTCGGGGCGGGCTCGAAATATTCATCAAGGGGCTGCGGTCCGCCTAGAAACAACAGGCAGCGTGTCGAAAGGCAGAAGTTAGGAAGTTATGAAGCTATGAAGCTCGGAGAACTCGGGGCATGAAAAGAACCCGCCGGTTCGACCACGCCTCGCAACTTCTCATCTTCCCAACTTCCTCTTTATTCGGAAATACCCGGTCGACAGGCTGCCGCGAACTCCATTCGAGAGGGGAAACACATATGGGTAACATGCTGGTGAACACGCGGGATCAGAAGTTTCTGCTCTACGAGCAGATCGGGATCGAAAAGCTCTTCGAGACCGAAAAGTACGCCGATTACAACAAGGAAACAGTGGACATGATGATCAACGAGGCCGAGAAGCTGGCCGTCGAGGTCCTCCTGCCCACCTACGACAAGGGCGACAAGGAAGGGTGCAAGTTCGAGAAGGGCAGGGTCAAGGTGCCGGCCTGCTTCCACGAGGCCTACAAGAAGTTCTGCGAGGCCGGGTGGCTCTGCTGCATGCGCAGTGTCGAGTCGGGCGGGCAGGGAATGCCCAACAGCGTTGCCCAGGCCTGCTACGAGTTCTTCCAGGCCGCCAACTACCCCCTCATCATGTACCCGGGGCTCACCAACGGCGCGGCCGGCCTCATCGACCGCTACGGGACGCCCGAGCAGAAGAAGAAGTACATGGAGAGGATGTACACCGGCGAGTGGGGGGGGACCATGTGCCTCACCGAGCCCGGCGCCGGAAGCGACGTGGGCTCCCTGAAGACGACGGCCAAAAGGCTTCCCGACGGGACCTACAGCATCCAGGGCACGAAGATCTTCATCTCCAGCGGCGATCATGACCTCACGCCGAACAACATCCACACGGTGCTTGCCCGTATCGAAGGCGACCCCGCGGGGACGAAGGGCATCTCGATCTTTGCCGTGCCCAAGTTCCGCGTGAAAGCCGACGGCAGCCTCGGGCCCAACAACGACGTCACCACGGGCGGCATCGAGCACAAGATGGGCATAAAGGGCTCCGCCACGGCGATGCTGATCTTCGGCGAGGAGGGCAAGTGCGTGGGCGAGCTCCTGGGCAAGGAGCGCGACGGCATGAAGATCATGTTCAACCTCATGAACGAGGCGCGCATCGAGGTAGGGCTCCAGGGCCTGGGAACGGCAACTGCGGCCTACGAGCATGCCGTTGAGTACGCCAAGCAGCGCCTTCAGGGCGCCGAGATCTTCGAGTTCAAAAACCCCGAAGCCCCGCAGGTTCCCATCATCCGGCATGCCGACATACGGCGGCAGCTCCTCTGGATGAAGGCCCATGTCGAGGGGTGCCGGGCGCTTCTTTATTACACGAGCTTCTGCCAGGACATGATGGAGGCGGCCGCAAGCAAGGAGGAAAGGCAGCAGTGGGCGAGCCGCGCCGACCTGCTCATCCCCGTCTGCAAGGCCTACGTGACGAACCGTGCCCTCGATGTCTGCTCGGTGGCCATCGATGTCTACGGCGGATACGGCTACTGTTCGGAGTACCCCGTGGAGCAGTACATGCGGGACTGCAAGATCACCCAGATCTACGAGGGCACCAATGGCATCCAGGCCCTCGACCTGGTGGGCCGCAAGCTGGGCATCAAGAAGGGCATGCACCTGCTGGCCATCGCCAAGGAGATGGATGCAGCCATCGCGACCGTGCGCGAGGAGATCCCGGAGCTGTCCTCCTACGTCAACTATCTTGCCGAGGCGAAGAACGCCCTGACGGATCTCACGATCCAGTTTTTCAAGCTCGGCAAGAGCGCGAGTTTCCTCGTCCCGATCCTCTACGCGACGCCTTACCTGAACCTCTTCGGCGACGTGGCCGTTGGCTACCTGCTCATGGAGGCCGCCGGCATCGCCCAGAAGAAGCTCAACGCCATCTACGCCGAGGCGGGCGCCAAGGGCTCCAAGGCCAAGCAGCGGGCGATGGTCCACTCAAACCCCGATGTGGCATTCTACCAGGGCAAGATCGCGGCGGCCAAGTTCTTTGCCGTCAACGTCCTGACTTCCGTCCGGGGCAGGGCCGAGGGGATCAAGGCGGGCGACCGCACCCCCATCGAGATCGCCGACGAGAGCTTCTCAGTGTAAGAAAGGGACTAGGGACTAGGGTATAGGGTATAGGGGCAGAAGGAAAAAGAAATTTTATAAATGAAATCTGCTTCCTTCCCGATACCCGACACCCCTTCTTTCGAACAATAGACGAAACAACAACTCCAGGAGGAGGATGATATGTCGTTTCAAATTAAAAAAGCAGCCGTTTTAGGCGCGGGGGTCATGGGCGCGAACATCGCAGCCCAGCTGGCCAATGCGGGGATCCAGTGCCTGCTCCTCGACATCGTGCCCCCCGAGCTGACCGAGGCGGACAAGGCAAAGGGACTGACAAAGGAGAACCCGGCGTGGCGGAACAGCTTCGCCCTGCGGGGGCTCGAGGGAGCAACCAAGGCCAGGCCGGCCAGCTTCTACACGAAGCGAAACGCCGCGATGGTCAAGGCCGGCAATTTCGAGGACAACCTCGCGTGGCTCGCAGGCGTGGACCTCGTCATCGAGGCCGTCATTGAAAATCTAAAAATCAAGCAGGACCTCTTCGCGAAGGTGGAGAAGGTCGTGAAGCCCCACTGCATCGTGGCCTCCAACACCTCGGGCATCCGGATCGGCGAGATCTCCGCGAACCTGAGCAAGGGCCTGAAGGAGCGTTTCCTGGGGATCCACTTCTTCAACCCGCCGAGGTACATGAAGCTCGTCGAGGTCATTCCCGGCGAGGAGACGAAGAAGGAAGTGATCGAGTACGTGAGCCGCTTCTGCGAGGACGTGCTGGGCAAAGGCGTCGTGATCTGCAAGGACGTGCCCAACTTCATCGCCAACCGCATCGGCGTCTTCGACATGTCCAACGCCATGAGACTCATGCTCGACAAGGGCATGAAGGTCGAAGACATAGACGCCATCATCAGCGCCCCCCTGGGCCGGCCCCGCTCGGCCATCTTCGGGACGATCGACCTCGTGGGCCTCGACACGGCCTACCATGTCATGACGAATCTCTACGAGGCCCTGCCCAAGGACGAGAGCCGCGACCTCTTCCTGCCGCCGGACTTTGTCAAGGCCATGATCCAGAAGAAATGGCTCGGCAACAAGACCAAGGGCGGCTTCTACAAGAAGTCGAAGGACGCCAAGGGCAAAAAGCTCAAGCTGGCCATCGATGTGAAGACCATCGATTACGTTCCTGCCAACAAGCCCAAGTTCGAGTCCGTCGGCGCGGCCAAGAAGTCCGAGGCCCCCGTCGAGAAGACCGTCAAGATGGTCTTCAACGGCAAGGACGCCGCGGCAGAACTTGCCCGTGAGTACCTCTGCAACAACTTCATCTACGCCGCCAACCGCATCCCCGAGATCGCCGAAAGCGTCGTGGAGATCGACAACGCCATGAAGTGGGGCTACAACCACCAGCTGGGGCCCTTCGAGACCTGGGACGCCATCGGTGTCAAGGAGGCCGTCGAGGTCATGAAGCAGCTGGGCAAGAAGGTGCCCAAGAAGGTCGAGGAAATGCTCAAGGCGGGCTTCCCCTCCTTCTACACGAAGAAGGAAGACGGCACTTATTACTACGACTTCGCGAAGAAGGACTACGTGAAGCTCGTCGAGAGCCCCAAGATCATCATCCTGCCGGCACTGAAGGAGCGAAAGAAAATCGTCCGTCAGAATGCGGGCTCCAGTCTCATCGACATCGGCGACGGCGTGGCCTGCCTCGAGTTCCACACCAAGATGAACGCCATAGACGAGGACATCATCAACATGCTGTTCCTCAGCTGCGACATTGTGGAGAAGGACTTCACGGGCCTCGTCATCGGCAACCAGAGCCCCAACTTCTCCGTGGGCGCCAACATTTTCAAGGTGCTCGTCGCCATCCAGAAGGGCGACTGGGACGTCCTCGAGAAGATGATCAACGACTTCCAGCAGGCCAACATGCGCCTGAAGTTCTGCGAAAAGCCCGTCGTGACGGCTCCCGCAGGCATGACCCTGGGCGGCGGCTGCGAGATCGCCATGCACGGCGCGCGCTGCCAGCCTGCGGCTGAGACCTACATCGGCCTGGTCGAAGTGGGCGCGGGCGTCATCCCCGCAGGCGGCGGCACCAAGGAGCTCATGGTCCGGGTGACCGAGGGCATCCCCATGGGGGTCGTGGAGCAGGGCCTCAACCTGCAGGGCTACTTCGGGAAGGTCTTCGAGAACATCGGCACGGCCAAGGTGGCCACGAGCGCCGAGGAGGCCAAGGAACTCGGGTACGTCCGCAAGACCGACGGCATGAGCATCAACCGCGACCAGCAGCTCAACGACGCCAAGCAGATCGTCCTGGGGCTTTCGAAGTTCTACAAGCCGCCCAAGCCGGCGCTCGTCCCCGTCATGGGCGAGAACTTCCGCGGCATCTGCGAGGCCGTTCTCTACAACATGCGGCACGGCAACTACATCAGCGACTACGATTTCCACATCGCCCGCAAGCTCGGCCACATTATCTCCGGCGGCGACTGCGCCGAGGGGACCTACGTGACGGAGCAGGAGCTCCTGGATCTGGAGCGAGAGGCCTTCCTCAGCCTCTGCGGCGAGCAGAAGACGCAGGACCGGATCATGTCGCTGCTGTCCACGGGCAAGCCGCTGCGTAATTAAGAAGAAGGTGAGAAGTTGAGAAGGTGAGAAGGTCGGAACAGCCGAAGTTGGAGGAAACCCACTTCTCCAACCTTCTTACCCTCAAACCCTCTCACCCTTTATAAAGAAGTGATATAACCGTCTCTTCAACAAAGGGAGGAATCATACCATGAGAGAAGCCGTAATTGTTGCAGCGGTCAGAAGCCCTGGCGCGCGATATAGAAGAGGGGGCCTTGCAGCCACCCGGGCCGATGAGTACGGCCTGCAGGTGGTGAAGGGGCTCCTGGCGAAAGTGCCCCAGCTCGATCCCAAGGACGTGGACGACCTCATCGTTGGCTGCGCCTTTCCGGAAGCCGAGACGGGGATGAACCTCGGCCGTGTCCTCGCGCTGGGGGCCGGCCTTCCCATCGAAACCTCTGGCATGACGGTGAACCGATTCTGCTCCTCGGGTCTGCAGGCCATCGCCGACGCGACGGCCAAGATCCAGGCGGGCTGGTCCGATGTGATCATCGCCGGGGGCTGTGAGACCATGTCCCACATCCCCATGGGCGGAAGCCAGTTCCGCCCCGACCCGGACTGGGGCAACCGGCCCAACACGTACGTGTCCATGGGAATCACGGCGGAAAACGTCGCAGCCAAGCACAACGTCTCCCGCGAGGACCAGGACAAGATGGGCGTGGAGAGCAACCGCAGGGCCGCCGAGGCCCTCAAGGCGGGCAAGTTCAAGGACGAGACCGTCGCCATCCAGGCATGGAAGTACAAGAAGGACGCGAGCGGCAAGCGAATCCGTGAAGAGGTGACCTTCGGCGCCGATGACGGCGTGCGCTGGCCGACGACGGCCGCCGACCTTGGCAAACTCAAGCCAGCCTTCAAGGTGGGGGGGTCCGTCACGGCAGGCAACTCCTCGCAGATGACCGACGGGGCCGCCTTTGCGCTGCTCATGACGGCGGAAAAGGCCAAGGCCCTGGGCCTCAAGCCCCTGGCCAAGATGACGTTCTACGCCGTGGCAGGCTGCGCGCCCGAGGAGATGGGCATGGGTCCATCCGTGGCTATTCCCAAGGCCCTGAAGCTGGCCGGTCTCAAGACGGACGACATCGACCTCTTCGAGATCAACGAGGCCTTTGCCTCTCAGGCCATCGCCTCGTGCCGCCTCCTCGGGATCGAGGAGCGCTACTGGAAGGGCGACATCAACCCCAACGGCGGCGCAATCGCCCTGGGCCACCCCCTGGGGGCCACGGGAGCCAAGCTCACGGCCCAGATTCTCCACGAGGCCAAGCGCCGCAAGGCAAAGCGCTGCATGGTTTCCATGTGCATCGGCGGCGGCATGGGCGCGGCGGGAATTTATGAAATGCTTTAAAAAACAGTTTTAAGTTTTCAGTTTTAAGTGTTAAGGGAAGAACAAGAAAGTTCGTTAGTTCATTGGTTCGTTAGTTCTGTTGGTTCGACGCACCCGGTGGGCGCGAGTGTTCAGTTTTAAGTGTTAAGCGAAGAACAAGACAGTTCGTTGGTTAATTAGTTCCATTGGTTCAACTGGTTCAGGAGTGAAGAAAAGATCGCCGCGGTTCGAAAGGACCGCGGCGTTTTTTCTGCTTCACGGGGAGGCGAAAAGGCGCTATACAGAACAGCAGGCTTTCGACAGGGTGCGGGATGAATACCAGGCAACACGTCTTGGAAATCAGCCTGGCACTGCCCAGTTCCCCATTCCCGGTTTTCCAATTCCAGGCGAAGGAGGAAGGAGAGATGGCAGGACAGAATTACGCGGAAGCGGCGGAGTTTATGCGAAACAACGTCAGGCTCAAGACCTTGCCCCTGGCCGTGAAGTTTCTCAAGGACAAGTCCTTCCCGGAGAAGACCCGCCAGCCATCGGTTGCGCTCGGAAAACGCGTGGCTGTCTGCCAGGCCGTGTCGATGGCCCGGCTCTATGGCTGGACGATGGGGCTTGCGAAGGAAGATCTCATCTGCGTGCCCGCAGGCATCGCCTTCGGGTTCAGCACTGCCGATGACACAGCGGCCTCCATCGGTAAGCTCTTCTGCGGGGGGGCTTATGCGCGGACGGAAGAGACGGGTACGCGGGAGGGCATGTCGATCTGCCGTCTCGGCAAGAACGAATATGCTGCCCTGCTCATCGCCCCGCTGGCACGGGCAACCTTCGAACCGGACATTGTCGTGCTCTATGGAAATCCCGCACAAATCATGCGGTTCGTCCAGGCCTGGAGCTACCAGGAAGGGGAACGGATTGTCGGAAACTTCGGCGGGAAGATCGAATGCGCCGAATACCTGATTGCGCCCTTCAAGGAGCAAAAACCGCGCGTCGCCGTTCCCGGCATGGGTGACCGGGTCTTTTCCCTCACGCAGGACGACGAGATGGTCTTTTCGCTGCCCGCGAAGGGGCTGCCGCAGCTTGTGACGGGCTTGCAGGAAGCGGGCAAGAAAGTGGGCGCAGGATACCCCGTGCCGTTCTTCCTCAACTTCCAGCCGGAATTTCCGCCGTACTTCAATACGCTGGGGAAAGAACTGGGACTTTTCTAGTGACGGGTAAAAGAAGTGTTATGTGTCATGTGTTATGTAAGAAAAGTGTCTGAGTGAAGACATAAAAGAAAGATGGTCATTGCGAGCCGAGCCTTGCGAGGCGTGGCAATCCACGACAGAGATATTTCTTGAGATTGCTTCGTCGCTCCGCTTCTCGCAATGACTGAACAGACCAAATAGACCAAATAGACCAAATAGACCAGATAGACCAGATAGACCAACGACATGAAGATCCGCTTCGAGAAAATGGGGGAGGGCGACCGCGAGGCCGTGATCGACCTTTTCAACTACTACGTCGAGAACAGCTTTGCCGCGTACCCGGAAAAGAAGGTCCCCTACGGTCTCTTTGACCAGTTTCTGAAATTGACGGAAGGCTACCCCGCCTTGACGGTGCGGGACTCCGAGAGCGAAGATCGCGTCGTCGGCTTTGCCTTTCTGCGGCCCTATCTGCCGCTTGGCGAATTTCAACGGGCTGCGGAAATCACCTATTTCATAGAACCGGGATACACGGGCAGGGGGATTGGCTCGAGCATCCTGGAGCGGTTGCTTGAATCTGCAAGTCGCAAGGGGATCGACACGATCCTGGCCAACGTGTCCTCGCTGAACGAGGCGAGCATGCGCTTTCACGAGCGTCACGGGTTTGCGGAGTGCGGGCGATTCAGGCGAGTGGCAAAAAAGAAGGGGCAGGATCTCGACGTCGTGTGGATGCAGAAGATTCTTTAAGGAGAGCGCGACGGATTGCCGTACGAGACGGACGGGCGATCATCGCGCTGATGGAAGGCAGGAACGTCTTATCCGATGGATCACTGGATTGATAAAGCGCGGAATCCCGGATTGCGATGGAAGATCCTGATCGGCTTGTCTCTGGCTATCCTCACGATGATGGTCTACGGGCAGGTCGGCGGCTTTGAGTTCGTGCGCTACGATGACGACGCGTATATCACGGAAAACCCTGTCGTCGGTAACGGCTTGAGTCTGGAAGGGATCCGATGGGCTTTCGCCTCTTTTGAAAAAGGCAACTGGCATCCCCTTACCTGGCTCTCTCACATGCTCGACGTTCAATGGTTCGGGCTCGACGCGGGAAGACACCACCAGGTGAGTCTTCTTTTTCATATCCTGAACACGCTGCTCCTTTTCGTTGTTCTGCAGAGCATGACAGGGGCCCTGTGGAAAAGCGGCTTCGTTGCAGCCCTTTTCGCCCTGCATCCCCTGCATGTGGAATCGGTTGCCTGGGTCGCCGAGAGGAAGGATGTCCTCAGTGCGTTCTTCTTTCTGCTCACACTGCTCGCATACGCACGCTATGCCCGGAGGCCGGGATGGTGGAGTTACGGTTTCGTCTCGGTCTTCTTTGTGCTGGGGCTTCTTTCAAAACCCATGATCGTGACGCTGCCCTTTGTCCTTCTGCTTCTCGATTTCTGGCCCCTGGAACGCTTCCGATACGAAGTCCGGGGTGGCGACGAGTCGGCAGACGGCACGGCGGGATCGGGGATGATTTCCCGGATCAAGGCCAACCGGTGGCTCTTCCTGGAGAAAATCCCTCTTTTTGCGCTGTCAGCCGCAGCGTGCGCCGTGACGGTCATCGCCCAGCAGGGAGCCATGAAGGCGCTCGAGGTCGTTCCTCTTGATTTTCGCCTCCTCAACGCGATCGTTGCCTATGCAGAATATCTTTACCGGGGTTTCGTTCCTGTCGATCTGGCCGTGCTGTATCCCTATCCGGGAAGCATCCCGACCTGGCAGGCCCTCGTTTCCGCGGCCGTGCTCATTGCCGTGACTGCCCTGGTGATCGTCCGGCGAAAGGCGCCGGCGTTGATGGTCGGCTGGTTCTGGTACCTCGGGACCCTTGTCCCCGTCATCGGTCTCGTGCAGGTCGGCGTGCAGGCCACGGCCGACCGGTATACGTACATTCCTTTCATCGGGCTGTTCATCCTGCTGACCTGGCTTGTCGACGATGTGTCGGCCAGGGTGCCGCATCGCAAGACCGTGCTGGCATCGGCGGCTTTGCTCGTTCTTGCGGCTCTCTCGGCGGCCACGGTTTCTCAGACGGGGTACTGGGTGAACAGTGAGGCGCTCTTCGAGCACACCCTTCAGGCGACCCAGGACAATTACGTCATCCACTGCAATCTCGGCGCCTATTTTGCCGGCCAGGGAAGGGTGGATGACGCGATCCCTCAGTACAACGAGGCATTGAGGATCAAACCCGATGACGCGGATACCCACTACAACCTGGCAAACGTGCTGACCCGGCAGGCAAAGTACCCGGAAGCCGTCGCTCATTATCGTGAAGCGGTGAAGAGCGCGCCCGACTACGTCATGGCGAGAAATAACCTGGCCCTCTGCCTGATCCAGGCGGGGGACCGACAGGCGGCGATCGAACAGTTTCGGGAAATTCTGCGCCTGAAACCGGGCTTCGAACCGGCCAGGCGGAACCTCTCCATGCTGATGGCGGCGCAGGAAACGATGAAAAGAACGACCGCGGGGGGTAGCGATCCTGAACGGGCGGAAGGGGGGTCCCTGAACGAGCACATGCGCCTCGGTCAGGAAGCCGTCAAGCGCGGCGACCTGGACAATGCCATCGTTCATTTCCGGAGGGCCGTGCGGATTGCACCGGACGATCCGGGGGGCCATATCGCTCTCGGCCTCGCACTGGCGTACCGGGGAGAGATCGATGAGGCGATCCGCCATTTCCGTCTGGCCTTGAAACGGGATCCCGAAAACGCGGAGGTGCAGAACAGTCTCGGTGTGGCACTGATGCAAAAAGGTCAGCTCGACGAAGCCCAGACGCACCTTCAGAAGGCAATCAGGATTGACCCCCGCTTCGCAAAGGCGCATAACAGTCTCGGGGTTCTTTTTGCAAGAAGAGGCAAATTGGATGAAGCCATGGATCAATTTGAGGAAACACTGCGCATCGACCCCGCCAACAAGGATGCGGAAAAAAATCTGACACTGATTCGGAATCTCAAGGCAAAATCGAAATAATGCGTGTCGGCCGATGGCGGCAGCGAGGCGAAAAACCAATCAAGGGGGAAGGTCAAGATGAAAATCGGTTACGTGCAGTTCAACCCGTCCTTCGGCCAGGTGGACAGGAATCTCGACCATGCAGAGGCGCTCATCGAGGGGACGAAGGCCGACCTGTTGGTGCTGCCGGAGCTCTTCAACACGGGCTACCTGATCACCTCGAAGGAGGAAATCGGCGCCCTTGCCGAGGAAGCACCCGGCGGGAAAACGGCGCAGCGGCTCGCCGCCCTCGCAAAAAGGAACAATGTCCATCTCGTTGCGGGAATGGCCGAGCGCAGCGGGAGGAGGATCTTCAATGCGGCGATCCTGGTCTCGCCGAAGGGATTCGTGGCGAGCTACCGGAAGGTGCACCTCTTTTTCGAGGAGAAGCTCTGGTTCGACCCGGGCGACGGCGAGTTTCCCGTCTTCGACATCGGTCCCTGCAGGGTCGGGATGATGGTCTGCTTCGACTGGTTCTTTCCGGAGTCCATGCGGGCCCTCGCCCTGAAGGGAGCCCAGATCGTCTGTCACCCGTCCAACCTCGTTCTTCCCTATTGCCAGACGGCCATGGTCACACGGTGCCTGGAGAACCGGGTATTTGCCGTCACGGCGAATCGAACGGGAACAGAGCAGCGAGGCGACAAGAGCCTTCATTACACGGGAAAGAGCCAGATTACGGACACAGCGGGGAACATCCTGTCGAGGGCCGGCGAAGACGAGGAGTGCGTGGGCGTGTTCGACATCGACCCTGCAAAAGCGCTCGACAAGCAACTCAACCCCCACAACAACCTCTTCGGGGACCGCAGGCCGGACTTCTATCGGGATATCTGCCGTTAAATGATCGGTGTAAGGCGCGCCAGTATGGAGCAGGGCTGACCGGGAAGTTAGGAAGCTATGAAGTTATGAAGCTAGGATAACAGGGGAAAGGTTGCTCGTTTTTATCGGCTTGTCCGAACTTCCTGACTTCCTATCTTCTTAACTTCTGCCTTTGTCCGGCGGCTGGCGCACTTCGACGTACTTCCGGTAGCCGATGGAGCTGAATTGGTCCAGGATGCTGGAACCGAGCGTAGACTCGATGGTCGCGTCGGGCAGGGGGGATTCGACAATAAGCTTGCCGTGCTTCGCGAAGCTCTTTTTGACAACGAGGTCGGCAAGGTCGATCACCGCCAGCGGCGAGAGCGACCTGTGCAGGAAAGAAAAGTGATTGTGCAGGAGGGTTTCCTCCAGGTAGCCTGCCATTTCGTACTTTCTGAGGAGAGCGAGGCCCAGCAGAGGGTGCCATGCCGAGACAAAGTCCTCGCCCAGAGATGTCGATTCCTGAATCTCGTATAGGATGGCGGGAATCCGTCCGATATCCTGGAGCAACGCCCCCATTTCCACCCGTTCCACGGCCGTGCTTTTGAACCCCAGTTCTTCCGCCAGGATGCGGCCGAGAATGGCCCGGGAGAAGCTCCTGCCGGCAAGGGGCTCCAGGGCCGGGTCGAGCAGAAAGAGGGCCAGCGCGAGGATATAGATCTTTGCCGGCTTCATCCCCATGCGCATGACCACTTTCGTGAAACTGTTGGCGTCGCCCGATTTCACCTTGCCGAACATGACGACGGAGTTTGCCCGGCCCAGCAGGCGGGCGACGACCTGCTCCTTGATTTTGAACTTGAGCCGTTCGATGTCATTCTGATGGGCGTCCTCGTTGTCCAGGACGATGAGGACGGAGGGATCGAACCCGAGATTGAGTTTCTCGATGACCTTCTCGTAGATATCCGACAGCAGGGCGAGATCCGGCTCGGGAACCTCCCGGTTCAACTCGTCAATCAGGCTTTCCAGGTTGCTGTTCATTCCTGCATCTCTCTCCACGTCTGCGGCGCTGCAATCGTGTCCATTCCTGTTCGATGACCTGACCATCGGCCGTCAGGAGATGAGGAGGGCGCAAGTGAGGTTCCACGGTCGCAGTCGGTCGAGGCCAGCATGAGCGTGATAAAATGAGGTCGATTCATCATTCGAGATCCGGTCGCGGGTATCGCCATGCCGATGGTCAGGTCACTCAAAACAAATTCCCTCACGTATTTTGAAGCAATAACCATACCATGATCGGAAGAAAGGCTTGCCGTGCGCTTCCGTAAGGCGCTGATTTCACTTGACAGTTGTCTCTTGTTGACCCTATCTATGACCATGGCTGCATTGTTCATGCAGCGAGATCTTGCTCGGCATCCCATAGTCGAAAACAGCAGGGGCCGCTGAGGGCTTGAAATCCGTTGGTCAGGGGTGAATGCATGCGCAAGGGTACCATCAAGCGGTCCAGAAAGACGGGCCTCCCGCCCGGAAGCCTCGTACACATCGGGGAGGAGCGGACGGAAAAGATCCGGATCACCGTGGTCGATTATGCGGAAGATCACTTCGAGGAGCGGGAGATCCAATCCGCCTGCGAACTGGCCCCGTACTTCGGAAAGCCGACTATGACGTGGGTCGATGTCGTCGGGATCCACGATCCCCATGTGATCGAGGAGGTCTGCAGCCAGTTCGAGATTCATCCCCTGCTGATGGAAGACATCATGAACACGACCCAGCGACCGAAGATCGACGACCTGGGCAAGTACATCTGCCTGATCGTCAAGCTGATCACCTTCGACGAGAAAACGATGGAGCTCCGTATCGAGCAGCTGAGCCTCGTGTTCAACGACGATTTCGTCCTGTCCTTCCAGGAATCCGAAAACGGAATCTTCAAGCTGCTCCGTGAGCGGATTCGAAGCGGCCTCGGGCGGATCCGCACGATGGGGACGGACTACCTGGTCTACACCCTCATGGATGCCGTGGTGGATCACTATTTTGTCGTGATGGAAAAGATGGGGGAAAAAATCGACGGCCTCGAGGACGAAGTCGTGGCCAACCCGAGGCGCGAGACGCTGAGGGGCGTCCAGCAACTGCGCGATGAGATCCTGCTGGTGCGCCGCTCCGTCTGGCCGTTGCGCGAGGTGATCTCCCTTCTCGAGAGAGCCGAGTCCCCGCTGGTCGACAAAACCACGGCCATCTACTTCCGCGATGTCTACGAACACACGATCCAGGTGATGGATACGGTCGACACTTACCGGGATATCCTCTCCGGGATGTTCGACATCTATCTCTCCAGCATCAGCAACCGCCTCAACGAGGTCATGAAGGTACTTACGATCATCGCCACCCTCTTCATGCCCCTTACCTTTCTCGCCGGCGTCTACGGCATGAACTTCGAACACATGCCGGAGCTCAAGTGGCAATATGGCTACTTCATGATCTGGGGTGTGATGATCGTCATTGCGCTGACGATGCTTGCGTTTTTTCGAAAGAAGAAGTGGATCTGATCGGTAAAAGACAGGGACCAGGGACGAGGGGGTAGGGACGAGCAAGAAGTGTCTGAGTGAAGACACAACAAAGATGGTCATCGCGAGCTGAGTCTCGCGAGGCGTGACGATCTACGTTTGAGATTTTTGCCTCGTGTCTATCTTTTCAGTTCCCCCATTTCCCAATTACTCAATTACGGATTACTCTCTGCCCGGGCGGGGCTCCTCCCGTGCTCGGCGAGCACGGCACGGATTTCCCTGGCCACATCGCCCATGAAGAGGGGCTTCATCAGAAAGCGGCGGATGCCCATCTTCAAGGCTTCCTCTTCGCCGATCAGTTCGCTGTAGCCCGTGCACATGATGATGGGCGTATCCGGCCTGAGACGCAGGATTTCCCGGGCCAGTTCGGCGCCCGTCATGTCCGGCATCGTCATGTCCGTGATGACGATATCGAAGCTCTCGGGGTTCTCGCGGAACAGGCGCAGGGCATTGCGGCTTTCCCGGACGGTGGTGACGCGGTAGCCCAGCGCCGAGAGAACCTGTCCCATGACCTCCACGAGGTGGCCTTCGTCGTCGACAAAAAGGACGCTTTCCGTGCCGCGGGGGATCGGATCGACGGGCCTCTCCGGCTCCTGCCCCCGGGCGGCGACGGATGGCAGATAGATGTCGAACGTGCTTCCCCGGCCGGGAGTGCTGTCCACACCGATGGCGCCGCCGAGACTCTTCACGATGCCGTAGACCACCGAAAGACCCAGTCCCGTTCCTTCTCCGGGGGCCTTCGTGGTGAAGAAGGGGTCGAAGATGCGGTTGAGCTGGGCCGGCTCGATGCCCTGTCCCGTGTCACTGACGCCCAGGTGCAGGAAGCCCTCCGGCCGGATGCCGTCCGTCTCGTCGGGCAGGAGCCCCGCGGGGGGAACGGCATTGTCGATGAGGATCCTCAGCCGGCCGCCCGAGGCCCGCATGGCGTGGGCGGCGTTGGTGCAGAGGTTCATGAGCACCTGGTGGATCTGGGTGGCGTCGCCCAGGATGACGCTGTTGGTGACGTCGAAATCGAGGCTCAGATCGATCGTGGAGGGCAGGGAGGACCGCAGGAACTTCACGGCCTCCTTGGCCAGCGGGACGACGTCGAGGGGCTTGCGCTCCTGCTCGACCTGGCGGCTGAACGCGAGGATCTGGTTGACGAGGGTTTTCGCGCGGCTGCAGGCGCTGAGGATCTGCGAGAGGTTCCAGCGGCTCTCTTCGTCGTGTATGTCCTGTAAACACAGCTCGGCATAGCCGATGACGGCGAAGAGGATATTGTTGAAGTCGTGGGCGATGCCTCCCGCCAGGGTCCCGACGGCCTCCATCTTCTGGGCCTGCCGCAGCTGGCGCTCCAGTTCCTGCCTCGCCTTCTCCTGTTGGGCCCGGTCGGTGAGGTCCATGACGAAGGCACCGAGGCGCTCTTTTTCCCCCTGGGCATCCGTCGCGTACCAGGCCGTGACGGACACGGGGAAGCGCGTGCCGTCCTCCTTCAGGTATTCCTTGTCGTAGGTGAAGGTCCTCGACCGGGTCAGCATGCTGACAACGTTCCGCTCCGTCTCGTGGTACTCGGAGGGGGTGATCTCGTCGTAGCGTTTTCCCCGCAGCGTGTCGAGGCCGTAGCCCGTCATCTCGAGGTAGGAACGGTTCGCGTCGATGAACCGGCCATCGAGATCGCAGATCGCGATCCCGATGGGGCATGTTTCTATGATCTGCCGGTACTTTTTCTCGCTTTTGCGCAGGGCCTCCTCGGCTTTTTTTCGCGCGTCAATATCCCGGCTGACTCCGGTAACGGAGATGGGTTTGCCGTCGCCGTCCCTTACCACCCGCGCCGACACCTCGCACCAGCAGGTGGAACCGTCTTTTCGATACAGCTCAATCTCGACCGTGATCACTCGGGATTCGCCGGCTTCCGGCGTGAAGGGCCTCTTTCTCTCCTTTTCGAACACCGCTCTTGCCCGTTCGAGAGAGGCCGGCGGCAGATAGTCCTGCATCGTGAAAGACATCCACTCGGAGGGGCTCCAGCCGAAGACACGCTCCGAGGAGGGGCTCACGTAGGTGAACGTGAGATTCAGGTCCGCCGTCCAGATGACGTCCGTGACATTTTCCGCGAGCAGGCGGAACTTCTCCTCGCTCTGCCTGAGATTTTCCTGCGCCTCGACCTGCTGCGAGATGTCGTGGATGGTCGTGAGGAGCACCTTCTTTTCGCCGAGTTGAACGACGTCGGCGGACCACAGGGCCGCCTTCACGTCTCCTGCCCTGGTCTTGAAGTGGGCCATGCCGTCCCTCAGCGACCCCGTTTCGCGGAGGATCGCGATCAGCCGGTCCCTCTCCTGGGGGTAGGCCCAGAGCCCGATTTCGATGGCGCTCCGTCCGACCATTTCCTCACGGGAATATCCGGATAACTCAATTGCACGCTCGTTGACGTCGATGAGACGACCTTCGTCGATGGTTGCGATCGTCATGGGGATGGGGTTGGACTGGAAGACCTTGATGAATCGCTCTTCGCTCGCCCGCAGGGCTTCCGCGGCGTTTTTCCTTTCCGTGATATCCTCGATGACCCCTTCGATGAACAGTGTCCGGCCATCGGGATCCCGGACGATGCGGGAGTTGATTACGGTCCAGATCATGCTGCCGTCCTTGCGCCGCGTCCGGGTCTCGAACCGCTCCAGGGTGCCGGTTTCCCGCAGGATGGCCATGCATCGCTTCCGGTCCTCTGCGTCGACGAAGACCTGGGTGCCGATGTCGGTGATGGACGAGACCGCGTCTTCGGGCGATTCGTAGCCGTAGAGCCTCGCGAAGGCCGGGTTGACGCGGATGTAGCGCCCTTCCGAAGTGGACTGGAAGATGCCCACGAGCGAGTTGTCGAAAATGGCGCGGTAGCGCTCTTCGCTCAGGCGAAGGGCCTCCTCGGCCTTGACCCGGTCCGTCACGTCGCGGCCCAGCCCGCGGAAACCGTCGGGGCTTCCGCGTTCATCCCGCTTCAGGGTGACCGATATTTCCAGCACCCGGCGGGAGCCGTCCTTGCGGATGACCTCGTAGTTGTTGATTCTCCTCTTCTCACCGGTTCGGTAGACGCTGTTAAAGGCGCGGTACATCCGTTCCGCCGTTTCCGGCGTCGTGTAATCCCGGTTGTTCTTTCCCTGCAGCTCCTCCCGGGTATAGCCGATGATGTTGCAGGCGGCGTCGTTGAAAAACGTCAGATTCCCCCGGAAATCAGTCTCGTAATAGATCTCCTCGATGTCGGCAAGGATGCTCTGGTATTTTTCTTCGGCGCTCTTGCGTTCTGTGATGTCGTGGAGGATCGAAAGCAGAGCGTCCCGGTCCCCCAGCCGGATGATGTCGCCGGACCACAGGCCCGTCCGGAGCTGCCCCGATTTTGTCTTGTAGTGGTTCGGTACATTCTTGACTGAACCCGTCTCCCGGAGCTTCTTCAGCACCTCGTCCCGGCTCTCCGCTGAGGGCCAGAAATCGAGATCGGCGGATGTCCGGCCGATGATCTCGTCCCGGCGGTAGCCGAAGGCCTCGAGGAACCGGTCGTTGACCTCGATGAAGCGGCCCTCGTCGATCGTGGAGATGGCAACCGGCGCCGGGTTGGAGCGGAAGGCCTTCGAGAAGCGCTCTTCGCTTGCCCGCAGGGCCTCCTCGGCTTCCTTGCGCCCCTGGATGTCCTCGTGGGTCCCCTCGTAGTGCGTGATTATTCCACGCCGGTCCCTGATGACCCTTGCGTTGACGGAGACCCAGAAGACGCTTCCGTCCTTGCGGAAGGACCGGTGCTCGAAATTCCTGACAAAGCCCTGTTCCTCGATTGCCCGGATGAAGAGATCCCTCTCTGCGGGGTCGACGTAATGCCGGGTGGCGATATCGCTGATGCCGGCCACCATCTCCTCGGGTGAGCCGTAGCCGCACATCTTTGCCGTCGCGGGGTTGACGCTGAGGAAGCGGCCTTCCGGCGTGCTCTGGAAAATGCCCATGACGGCGTTTTCGAAGAGGGCCCGGTATTTCTCCTCGCTCCTCCAGAGATCGTCCTGGGCCTTCTTCTTCTCCGTGACGTCCAGGGACGTGAAGACGACGCCGGCCGAAAGGTCGCCGGGGTCGATGGGGGTCGAGCTCAGGTACACGTTGATCAGGCACCCGTCCTTGCTGCGCCACACCGTAACGATGCTTCCGGTCCCCTTTCTATGGATCTCGGCGTACTTGTGCCGTCCTACACGGTCAAACTCCTCGTCGTCGGCATACAGGATCCGGGCGCTTTTCCCCCGGAGCTCTTCCGCCGTGTAGCCCGTCATCCGGCTGAGCTGATCGTTGGTCCACTCCAGCACCCGGCTCTTGACGACGCCGATACCCATCGGGGCGACCTGGTGGATGCTCCTCAGAAGGGCTTCGTTCTGCAGGAGCGCCGCCTGGGACAGTTTCTGGTCCGTGATGTCGAAAACGAGGGCCTGGATGAACACCGAACCGTCTTCCCGACGCAGGGGCGTGATGACGTTGGTGTACCAGCGCTTGTCCAGCTGGCCCATGATCTCCTGCCGGACGGTCTGTCCCTGCAGCACAAGCTCGCCCATGCACCAGGGGCAGCGTTCCTTGAGGCCGTGAAACACCTTGAAACAGTGCCTGCCCGTCATGTCCCGCCCGATCTTTCTCCGGGCTGCCTCGTTCATGTACTCGATCCGGTAATCGGGGGAGGCCACGTAAACCATCCCGTCCATGGAGTCGAGGAGCGCGTCCGCGTCGAAGGTCTTTTGCAGTGCGGGATTTGTCGATCGCTTTCCGGCGGTCCTGTTCGTTTCCGCGGACTTGCGGCTCTTTTCTTTTCCGGCGGTTTCCCGCCCGACGGCTTTTCTCATGGGCCCGATCCTGATTAAGGGTTGAATTGATGCCGTTCACAAACAGCCGGCAGGTCGCGGCATTCTAGCGGTGCGATGCGGCGCAGGGTTGGGGGAACAGAAGTGTCTGTTCTTGCGAGGGAAAATAAGACGACCGTTGCGTCTGCACCCGGAAATGCAAATCTTGCAAAATCGGTGCCTTTCAGCGTGGGTCGGACGCACCGGAACTGGGCGTATCAGGCTGTCATGAAGGATGCCGGAAGGCAGGTCGGAAGAAGCGGAAAGACGCGGGGGAAGAGGGGATTCGGGACTCGGGCTTCAGGAATCGGGATTTTTCAATACCCAATAACCAGTTCTCATTGCCTTCTTCTTCACTGGTGACTGGCCACATCCTCCACTGCCGCGAAGAGGCCACATGAAGGGAAAACCGGTCTATCACACGGGTCCCATTTGGATGTTGAGACCCCTGTCTGGAAAGGCCCGCTTGTCTTTCTGTCAGGTGTTGCCGTTGGGAACGGACATCCTGAGCGTTCCTCCGCGGCCGAAGATGTCGTGCAGGTGGATATAGCCCTTGAGCTTGCTGTTCTTCCCCGTGACGACGAGCGTTGTGATCTCGAGGGTTTCCATCATCTCGACTGTCCGTGCAAGCGTTGTGCTCTCGTCGATCGTCCTGGGCGTTTTGGTCATGATGTCGTCGACGGGGATGGCCTCGAAGCGAACCCCGCGCTTTACGCAGCGCCTCACGTCGCCGTCCGTCAGGATTCCCTTCAGGTGGTCCTTCCGGTCTGTGATCAGGACGAAGCCCAGGTTGCGCCGGTCGATCTCGTCGACGGCCTCCAGTGCGGAGGATCCCGCGTAGACCCGGGGGATTCGATCGCCCGTGATCATGGCCTCCTTCACCTGGCTCATGAGCCTCTGCCCCAGGGTTCCACCGGGGTGAAATTTGAGGAAGTCCTTCTCGCCGAAGTTGCGCTTCTCCGTCAGGGCCACGGCCAGGGCGTCGCCCATGGCGAGCGCCGCCGTCGTGCTGGAGGTGGGCGCCAGGCCGAAGGGACAGGCCTCCCGCGCAACGCCCACATCGATGACGATGTCGCTGGATCGCCCGAGGGTCGATTTCGGGTTTCCCGTCAGTGCGATGAGCGGAGGCCCGATCGGGCCGATTCGCTCGATGAGTTCGTTGAGTTCGGCTGTCTCGCCGCTGTTGGAGATGGCGATGAGCACATCGCCTTTGGTGACGATGCCCAGATCGCCGTGCATCCCTTCTACGGGGTGAAGGAAGATGGCCGGAGTGCCCGTGCTGGTGAAGGTGGCCACGATCTTGCGGCCGATGAGGCCCGACTTGCCGATTCCCGAAACGATGACACGGCCTTTCGATCCGTAAATCGTCTCGACGGCTCTTGAAAAGTTCTCATCCAACCTGGGGATGAGCCCCAGGATGCACTCGGCCTCGATCTTCAAAACTTCCCGGGCCTGTTTGAGGGCTTCATCGCCCTTCTTGATCTTTTTCATCCGATGCTCCGTAACTGCCTGAATGGCTTTCAGTTATCAGACCCTCTGACTATCAAATCCCGACGGCGATGACAAGGTGCAAATTGCCTCCCGGATCGGTCTTGAAACTTCACGGCTGCTGTGGTTATGTTTCGGGGAACGCCTGCTTCGCGAGGGAACTGACATGGAAATCATAAATTACGCCCTGGCCTTCCCGACGACGGGGAATACGGATCTCATCGACATCACGCGGGAGGTGTCGCTCCGGATCCGCGAATCGGGTATTGCGGAGGGCAGCGTGCTTGTCTTCGTGCCGGGCTCCACGGCGGCCCTGACGACCATCGAATACGAAGGCGGTGTCATCGAGGATCTCATGGAAGCAATCGCAAGGCTCGCACCCGAGAACCTGCCTTACCGGCACGACGCCCGCTGGGGTGACGGCAACGGCTATTCCCACGTGCGGGCGGCCCTGCTCGGCCCATCGCTTACCATTCCCGTCATCGCGGGCAAACTCGCCCTGGGAACGTGGCAGCAGGTGATCCTCTGTGACTTCGACAACTGGCCAAGAAATAGGCAGGTGGTGGTGCAGGTGACAGGAAAGAGGCACGAGGTCCGAGGAACGAGGACCGAGGAAACAAAATGAAAATCCTCGAGCCTCGAACCTAGATCCTCGGTCCTTCCTGCGCAGCAGGACGACGGAATAGACGGAACGGACGGGACAGACCGATGAGTCGTTTGCTGATACGCGGCGGGAGCATCGCGGCAGGGGTTGGAGTTGCCCGAGGGTATGTCGATATCCTCCGGGAGCGTTATGCTCCGCGGGGCCTGGAGGTCATCAACCGCTCGAGGCCGAAAGAGACCTCCTTCGAGGGGATCGAAACGTTTCCCGCGGATATCGAGCCCATCAGCCCGGATATCCTCATCCTGCACTTCGGCATTGACGACGCCTTCTCCGCGGTCTATCGCTCAGAGTTCAAGGAGAACCTCGTCCGCATGATCCGCCGCACACGGGCGGGTTTCCAGCCGGACATCCTCCTGCTCACGTCCCACACCTTCGACGACCCCCACGAGATGGACGCCGTCAACATCTATTACCGGACCATCCGGGAAGTGGCCGCAGATCTGTCTTGCGAGATGGTTCCCGTGCACACCGCCTGGGCGGGGTATCTTCTGGAGCAGGGTCTTCCGAATGCGTCACTGCTTCAGAATGACGTCCGGCTGCCCAACGAGGAAGGCCACGCGCTCTATGCATCCGTTCTCACCGGTTACCTCGACCGCACACTCTGAGACAACCGGAATTCCGCTCCGGGTCCTAGCCCATGAGAAGGACCCTTCCTGCCTTTGGCACGAAACTTGTTATCATTGAGGTGAAGTAAAATTTTTCCGCGGGGTGCAGAAATGCTGGTCCGATATTGGATGTCCGAATCCCCCATCATTGCCCTGGAAACAACCCATCTCTACGATGCGTTGAACCTGATGCTCAAACACGACATCCGCCGGCTTCCGGTCATGTCGGGCGCAAACAAGCTCTGCGGAATCGTCACCCTTTCCGATCTGTACCCCTACGTGAACCCCACCCGGTTGAAAGGGGAACTGCCGCCCTCCGACATCGAAAATCTGAGGAACCATTCCGTCAGTGAGGTCATGACGAGAGACCTCATCACCTGCAGCCCGAACACGCCACTCGAGGACGTCGGGGTCCTGCTGAGGGAGAAAAAGGTCGGGGCCCTGCCGGTCCTGAAAGATGACCATCTCGTGGGCATCATTACGGACTGCGATATCCTGGAGGCGCTGTGCGACATTGCGCGGGCCGGCGACAAGAATGTGCGCATCTGTTTCAGCGTCCCCGCCGGGGAGAAGCAGAACATCATCTACGACGTCGTGGAGCTCTGCAGACGCTACCGGCTCGACCTTCAGACGGTCCTCGTCCATCCCTTGAAAGGGAGCAAAAGGTGCCTCGTCATGATCCGGGTTGAAGGCCCCCGGATGGATGACTTCCTGAAGGCTCTCTGGGACATAAATTACCAGGTCCTGATCGTCAGCGACGGGACGGACAGGGGCAAGGCGAGGCGCTGACGCGCCCGTTGAAGAGAGCGAAGTTAGGAAGTTATGAAGAGCAGAAGAGCGGAGTGGAGAATGAATATTTTACTCTTATCCGCTCTTCCTCACTTCCGCTCTTCCGAGCTTCGCTTGCAGGATGCCGACGGGCGATTGCAGGTTGCCGTCAGGAGTGAGTCGCTGGCCTAGAGGAAGGGGTAGAGGCTGTCGATCAGGATCAGATGCCACACCGTCACGCTGCTGTACATGCAGGCAGCCACTGCAAGACACACTCTCGCCATCCGCAGATGAATGTAGCTGTTCAGCATGATGACCGCCAGGGAAACCACGCCGTGTTTCCAGAGCCAGAAGTGATCTCCAAAGAGATCCAGGGCTGCCCGGGCGATCGGGTTGACCTCCCAGCCGCCGTGGGCGATGATGATCTGGGTAAAGAAGGCGTCCGTGATGTTGAGACTCAAGATCAGGACGGCCATGAAGAACATCAGCGGCCTTATCCGGTCGGCACAGAGCGTTTCGATCCATGCGGGTCGGGTCTGCAGGGTGCAGCAAATTCCGTCCATCACGATACCCCCTCCTATTCGTTCGGGCCGGTCGTTGTGCAGTGACGTCAACTAATCATAAGATCCCCCTGGAGATCAATACGACGGCAGTCTGAAATTTTCTAAGTAAAAAACACTAGAAGGGCTACAGGCCGGACAGGTGGCGTCGCTCTTCTTTTCCCCTGTCCTCGTCGACGAAGCGCAGGATGAGCCCGCCTGCCAAAAATAGAATCGCCACGGAGACGATGCCGAGACGCGAAGCCGTGCTGCCCTCATAGCCCATGGACCGGGCCGCAATGCCGGTCATGCCGATCAGCACGGGGCCGGCGACAGTGGCAAATCGGCTCAGCATGTTGTAGAAGCCGAAGAATTCGGCAGATTTGTCTGCGGGGATGATCCGGGAGTACAGGGAACGGCTGAGAGCCTGCACGCCGCCCTGGACGAGCCCGATGATACAGGCGAGGATGAAAAACTCCCGCTTGTCGTCGATGAAGGCACCGTAGACGGTGATGAACAGATAGACGCCGATGCCGATGAGGATGGCCCGCTTCGCCCCGATCCGCTCGCCCAGGCGGCCGAAAAAGAGGGCCGACGGGAAACCGATGAACTGGGTGATGAGCAGCGCGACGATCAGGTCTTCGGCCTTGAATCCGATGGACAGGCCATAGTCGAGAGCCATGACAATGATCGTGTCGACGCCGTCGATATAGAGCCAGTATGCCGCAAGAAAGAGGAAGATCGTCTTCAGATGGCGAATCTCCCGGAGGGTGTCGCGCAACTGGCCGAGGCCTTCCCGGATGACGACTCTCCGGGCTTTCTTCACGGTGCCGGTGCGCTCCCGGACGAGAAAGATCAGGGGCAGGGAGAAGGCGGCCCACCAGAGTCCGACGGAAAGAAAGGAGAGCTTGACACCCCCGCCGCTGTCAGGCAGTCCGAATGTGGCAGGCGAGAGCGTCATCCACACGTTGAGGGCAAAGAGCACCCCGCCCCCGAGGTAACCCATGGAAAAGCCCAGCGACGAGACGAAATCCCTGCGCGTCTCCGTGGCCACCGTCGTCAGAAGCGAGTCGTAGAAGATGATGGACCCGGCAAAGCCCACCATGGCCAGGACGTAACAGGCCGCTGCTGCCTGCCAGTTGCCTTTGGGGACCAGGTAAAGGGCCGAGGTCATCAGGATTCCGATAGAGGCGAAAAAGAGCAGAAACTTCTTTTTCGCCTCCCCCCGGTCCGCGATGGCGCCCAGCACCGGTGCCATGAGCGCCACCAGGATGCCCGCCGCCGAGTTGGCAAGCCCCAGCTTGGCCGTGCTGACCACGGGGTCGGTCCCCACGGTCCAGTATTCCTTGAAGAAGATCGGGAAGAAGGAGGCCATGACGGTGGTGGCGAAGGCCGAGTTCGCCCAGTCGTACATGACCCACCCGAATATGGTTTTGCGGTCTTCCTTCATTTCCCGAATCCGGTTTGCGTCACAAAAAACCCTCCGCGGCGGGCGAAGGGTTTTTCGGTTCCATCGTCATACCCCCAGGATCATTTCCCGCCCGAGATCTTGGCCACGCTTGCCCGAAGCTTGTCGGCATGGGCGTTGGACACGTTCTTTTTCACCAGGATGTCCGTCGGGGTGACGGGTTTGCCGTAATAGGCCTTGTTGAGGCTGTCGCGGACATCCACGATGGCGCCGTCCAGCGAAACCCCCCCGTAGAGCCCCTTGGAGCGCGAGAAGGCCAGGATGTCGGCGCTGATGTTTGCCGTGGCGGCCTGGGCGCCTGCACCGTACGGTCCGGCGGCGATGCCCACGTCGGCGCCCAGCTTGACGCTGTTCTGCAGCAGGGTCGTCACGCCCCTTTCGGTCATGGCCAGCAGGATGACCTCCGAGGCCTGGCCTCCGATCTGGAACCCGAAGCTCACGCTTCCGATGGTGTAGAAAGCCGGGTTGGTCCACTTGCCACCCTCCTCACGGACGAGAAATACCCCCGTGCCGCCCGAGGCACCGACGACGAAAGCCCCTTTGAGCACCTGCGGGGCGATGAAAATGCCCTTCGCCGAGCGGGACAGCTTTCTCATCTCCGTGAAGTTCTTGTCGGACATGAAGCTGTTGAAGGTCATATTTGCCTTGGTGACCGTGGTCTGGGCATCGCCCTTGTCGCTGGCAACGGCCATGCCGGGGACGATGAGAAAGGCGGCGAGGACGGTGGCCGCGATAAGCATGAAGTAGAAGCGTTTCATGGGACCTCCTTTTCGTGATCGGCCCGTGGGCACTGGTTGTTAGTGGGAGGGATCGTATGCTCTCTCTTGGTTGGACAGTATACCGAAAAGCGGTCCAAAGAAAAACTCATTTTATGGGGGTGGCGGGGAACCCTTCCACCTCCCTCATGATCCGCTCCCGGAGCCGCTTCAGGCGACGGGACGTGCGGCGCGACCAGCGGCCGCGGAAAAGGGCCGAAGGGAAGGGTGGCCGGATGCCAAGGGTTTCGCGCCACTCGAAGTAACGCAGCGCGAGGTAGCTCAGCGGCATGATGCCTGCCCCGAAGGTGAGGCCCGCCTCCCATCCGAACAGGCTGCCGATAAGGAGCCCTTCCGAGAGGTAGGCAAGAGGGAAGACGACGAGGGACCAGGCGATCGTCATCGTGGCGACGTCGGTCCGCGGGAGCGGCCGGCGCTCGACGAGCCACTTGACGAGACGGTAGGGGATCCAGTTGAACACCCAGCCGGTATACGCGAAGAGAGCACCCGCTGCGCCCACGATTGCCGACAGGGGTGCTGCCGGGGTTTCTCCCGTCCGCGTGCCGGCCAGGCGCGCAAGTCTCCGGTATCGGGCGACGAGCCTGCGGAGCCTTGCCATCTCCGGGCGGCAGCAGTGACGAAGCTCCGTGACGCGGCGTTTGAATTCGCCGAGACGCCTGTAGCGCTCCGCCCAGTTTTGACCCTGCTGTGACTCGAAATAGACTCTCTCCAGGAGGATCATGAGCTCACGGTCTTGGACGGTTTCGGCCTGGAAGACGTGATTGCCGAGCACCCTGTGGATCTCCTCTGTCAATTCCTGGATGGCCGCCGGCGGGTCTGTTGTGTGGAGTGCCACAGAGCGTGAACAGTCCACCGGAGGGGCAACGAGCAGCAGGACCGAGGAGCGGAAGATGGATCCCTCCTCGTAGTTGATCCCGACAGGGACGATCGGCACGTCCATCCCCCGCTGCCGCGCGAGGAAGTACATCCGGGCGGCGCCTGTCTTCAGGGGACCGATGGTTGGGGTCTGGGAGGAGCCGCCCTCGGGAAAGATCACGATGGCATCACCCTCGGCGAGCGCCCCCACGCATTCATCGAAAAAGGAGCTGTAATCGACGGGTCCCCGGGCTTCCTTGTGGCGCAGCACGGGGATCGCACGCATCCGGCGCAGAATGAAGCCGATGAGGGGGACCGCGAACAGGGTGGACTTGGCAATATGCCGCAGACGCAGCGGCGGACTGAAAAAAAGCGTCAGGACGGGGTCCAGAAGATCGTTTGGATGATTCGGGGTGAGAAGCACAGGACCCGACGCGGGCAGGTTCTCCCTCCCCTCGATGACGATCTCGCGGAAGAAGATTTTCCCGATGAGACGGAAAAAGGCGGGAAACATTCGTGTCCCTTCCGTAAAGAAGCGTGTAGCGAATAGCGGATAGTGTGTCGGAGGGAAAGCACCGTGCGACGTCTCTCAGGATCGAGGCTCGAGGATCTAGGTGCGAGGATTTCTTTCTGTACCTCGGTCCTCGTTCCTCGGACCTCGATCCTTTTTCTAGCGCTGGGCCGCCTTTTGCACGATCGCGCCCATCTTCTCGACGATCGCCTTCATCTCTCCGTCGCTGTAGGGCGACTCGTTGAGGTAATTCCGGTCCAGTGTCTTCGTCGGGGTGAATTTCTGAAGAACGAATCGCTTTGCGCCGGGGATGAGCCGCCCGATTTCTTCGAGGTCTTCGGGGGCCAGGAGTGACTTGACGGCTGTCGTTCGGAATTCATAGTCGACGCCCGAACTCATGATGAGGGAGATGCTCCTGCTGATCCGCTGGCTGTCCGCCTTCGTCTTGGTCACCTCGCTGTATCGCTCCAGGGGCGCCTTGATGTCCATGGCCACGTAGTCCAGGAGCTTGCGGTCGAGCATTTCCTCGAGCAGGCTGGGAAGGGTCCCGTTCGTGTCGAGCTTGACCAGGTAACCCATCGCCTTGAGGTGGATGATGAAGGGGGTCAACTCGGGCTGCATGGTGGGCTCTCCCCCCGTGATGACGACTGCATCGAGCCGCCCCTTGCGCTTCTCGAGGAAGGTCAGGATCTCACCCTCCGGGATCAGGCCCTCGAAACGCTCCGGGTCCACAAGCTCGGGGTTGTGGCAGAAGGGGCAGCGAAAATTGCAGCCCTGGGTGAACACGACGGCGCTGATCCTGCCGGGGTAGTCGATGAGGGATACTTTCTGGAATCCGCCAATCTTCATCTTTTCTTTCTCTTCCCTTATCAACTTCTCAACTTATAAACTTTTCTTCCTGTTCATCTGTCTCTGCTTGAGCCAGTGGATCAGCGCTGTCATCACGGCGGCGCCGATCGCCTTTCCCAGGATGGCGATCCCCACGTGGGGGGTCGGGAAGGAAAACAGTTTCCCGTCCGGATAGAACCAGGCCAGCACGATGAAGAGCACGCTGACCATGGCGGCACCGGCGATCATGGCATGGTCGATCCTTTCCACCGACCAGCCGCAAAGGCCGCTGATCAGCCACTGGATCGGGTCGAGGAAGCCCGAGACGGTGTAGTAGGCCAGGGCCGCGAAGAGGCTCGGGTTGTCCACGGCACGCAACTCCTTTCAGGATGCCTGCGCCTGCGGCGTGCAGACCCGCTTTGCGAGGGCGGCCATCGCCACGAGACACCACACGGCCTCGAGGACGATGAAGGGCACAAAGGCGATCATCCAGGAAGACCAGCATGCCAGACCCGCCCCGGCGATGTTCATCCCGATATAGGCGAAACCGTCCTGGGCTATAAATTTGAAAAGGCTCAGAAAAAAAGCCAGGAGCAGCAGGGCCACCCCCAGCGATCCGACCAACGTTGGCGCGTCCATAATCGATCCCTTTCGGGCCCCTCTCACATCTCCTTCACGGTCAGGTTGACGGAGCCCGTATGCGAGGTGTCGGGCCGGGATTTTCCCTTTTCATCCGCCAGGGGCTTGTCTTCCAGCGTGAGGAGGGTTGCCGTGACGGACTTGCGGCCCGATTCGTCCCATCGGGCCATGAAGGTCCGCTGCCATTTTTTGCCGGGCTCGATTGCCTCGACCCTGTAAAATCGCGGCTCGCCCGCCTTCCTGTCCGTCTCCACGTATTTGAGCCGCACGGGTTCCGATTTCTCCTTGCCGTAGTTCTCGACGGTGACGGTGATGTTGATCCGCTTTCCTTTTCGCACGGCGTGGGAGGTCGTGCCCTCGAGGTTGATCTTCTTATCCGATTCCTGGATGAAGAAGGGACCGACCTTGACCTTGAGCTTGCTTGCTTCCGGGCTTGTCTCGGCGCCGTGTGTCAGGGCGGCGATCCCGAAGAGAAGAAAACCGGCAAGCATGACGACAGGCATGGTTCTTCGCATGGCTCTCTCCCGAATGCGCTTTTTCCGGTATTAATGTACAGGGAACGGCGATGACGGTCAATAGCTTAAAACACGGGCGAATTGCCTCACAATAAATGTTACCGGGGGTTGAGATTTTCGCAGGTCGTTGACTCATAATTCGTGTTACCGGGAGAGAACCTCTCCAGGAGCCGTGCCCATGAGTCCGCG
>Ga0209079_10000098_pt1 | contig 41391 bp, 50 predicted proteins | sample PPLLaktember2015_2_FD_187259 | JGI IMG/M metagenome (GOLD analysis project Ga0209079, IMG submission 187259) | Freshwater sediment microbial communities from Prairie Pothole Lake near Jamestown, North Dakota, USA - PPLs Lake P7 Core (6) Depth... | ecosystem: Environmental > Aquatic > Freshwater... | reverse complement strand
GCGATCTCTGTCTCTTTAGACGTTGGAACGCCATTTACTAGCGGTTTGGCATTGCTCGATCCAATATTCGATTGTTTTTTAGTCATTTTTCTCCTTTCTTTAATGCATCCAAGGCAGCGTCCCTTTGAAGCGCGTAGCGATTCGGTTCATATATTCCATCAGCGCCCGATAGCTGCCATCCCCCTTGCTGAACGCCGTCTTCTCGAATCCGTCTTTACTCACTGCCTGGACACCCCAGTGAGTTTTATCAATCTGGCACAGCAGGTACCAGGTTGAATCATGAGTATGCTTCATCACCATATAAGGCCCATTTCGATCCAAACAGTCCCGGATCGATTGCGCCTCGTCATGCTTTAGGGCGTGATCCGTCGTAACCACGCCAAGCGCAAATATCATGATCAGCGCCATGATCAATACCAATATCAACCCCCCTCCATGGTTTGATCGTTTCGATTTTGTCAAACTAGGCTCCCAAGTTGTTGCTCCCATTATATTTTACTCCCCTACCCTGGCTAACTGGTACGTTATTAATAATCTGGACTGTTCCTTCGTCCTTGCCATTTTCCGGGTTCACATCTTTCCGGAAGATCCCGTTGGTCGTGGCTCCTGTTCTGGATAGAAACTCTCGAAGTTGATCCAAAAACGTTTCTTTATCCTCGATATCGGCAATGTTCAGTTTAAGTTCGTCCATATAGCGTTTTCCTTTCACATACGTCCGAGCAAGAATATCATCAGGAAGACTACCAAAATCAGAAACATAGTAGTTCCAAAGCTTATAGCTTTCTTTAATATTCTAATACCTATTAGAAACATAAAGAAAGCGACCAGTACAACAAAAATAGAATCTCGTTTAGTGGCCATCGTCCTCCTTTATCTTTGTCGTGTTTGGTAAATCTTTCCGCTTTTCGTTCTGGAGGTTAGGACTAGCGGAACTTTCTTAATTGTCACTCTCCTGGAAAATAACCCCGATAAAAAGATTATGTTCGGAATCGCGAGAATCCCTATGACAATCCATAGAACAATAGTTGGTACAAAATACCCCAAGATAAACATTTTTCTCCTTACTCCCTATACAGATAGTAGAACGTTTTCTCTCTATCCAATCTGTTAAAAATATTAATATTAACAGATGGGGTAAAGATTTCTAATCGACCTCCACTGTCGAAATCGATTCTCCATTTTTTGGCTTTGAAGCCGATCTGAGTATCACCCAATTTCTTGTAATAGCTTCTCTGGCACGCATCGGCAGCAGCGGCTGTAGGAGCCAAGATCAATACTGTATTTCCTTGGACTGCCTGTTCAAACGGCCTAGAAGCCACCCCAAAGCCCTCAGACTTGAGAAACTCGCCCACGTCGTAGTTTGTTACCTTTGATGCCATAAAGTTATATCCTATCCCATTCCTGGGTGTTACGATTGAATACTTGAGATCTTTTAATATAGATTGTGGCATGAGGGTTTACGCGCTTGATTTGTTTAGTAATGCGATCAATCGCCTGATAGAGATCATCGCCCAGCTGGTTCTTAGAGCGAACAGATCGATTACCTGCGCTAGACGCCTCGTACGAGATACGGTAGAGATGGGTCATAGATTATCTTATCCTCCTTAACCTTGTTCATTCCAGTACCCAATCCAAAAATATCAATGGAGCAATGATGATTGTATAGAGGACCAGGCTGGCGATGAGAAAAATCCATTCAAAAATAGACAAGATACCACCAAACCAGCGATAAAGAACACCTGTAAAATTATCCAACCAAAACCTCTTTTGAAATCGGTCTTCATAATTCCCGCCTTAGTGAAGTTAATAAAGAAAAGAATAAGCACCATGTTTCCATGATGCTTATTCAGCCGGTAATTTCCGAGATCTATGCAGCTGACGCAGCTGCTGTCTCGACGATCTCCTCAAGCAGTTCCGGATTGGTACCGATTACGCCTGCCTTATAGAGGACCACGCCGACTACCATTACGCCGGCAACGGCCCCTACAACAACGGCCGCAATCTTTACATTGCGAATCGCCTGAGGGCTCATCTGACTTGCAAATTTGTTCAACATGTCATTTCTCCTTTTTTCGAATTTTACCTCATTATAAGGCATGTAATTTATGCGAGCACTTATTTGAAAAATTTGGGTTGAATCTTATATTCTATAACGATACATGGAATCCCATTGTCCGCGATTTTGGTTGTGAATTTAAGATCAAGCATCCCTTCGTCGAATGACCAACCAATATCTTCGCCAGATTTTATTCCTGGAATTCCTAAATCCTGATAGAAGGAATTTAATGGAAAATAAGCTTCTTGACCCGATAAGAGTTCGTGATTTAGGTCATTTTGGATCTTTCTAACCGTTTCCATATCCGATTCAAAATATCTTCCACTCCATGAATCGTAAAAAAGAACCTTTCCTCTCCCAGTTACAAGGACTTGATTTTTCGAAATTGGATTCTCTTTTAAGTGATCCTCAGCAATCGCTTCACGAATTTTATTTTCTTTATTCTGCCCGATTGTCTCGATGATTTTTTCCTGATACTCCTTTAAGGCTTCTGTGGACACGGTATATAGACCCGCTAACACAGCATTACGCCTTAAATTAATAGAATGGGCACCAACAAAACACCCAGCAGTCCCAATGCCCACTAGAGCAGCTGGAATATAGCATCTCCAAGTGAGCTTAAGTATATCTAACTTGCTTATTGGTTCTCGTCTCGACTCGTCTGCATATCTTGCTGATTCTTCCTCCTGAAGAATATACAAAGCTTTTGGGGTTGCTTTAACCGCTAATATGACGGTCGTCGCAATCCCAGTAATCCCAAGCCCAGTTAATATGGCTGGACTTTCTTTCTCCAAACCGCGCACTATCGTCTTAAGAATCGTTTGAACTGACATTTTTCTCCTTTCAAGAATTGAAAAAATATAATACATAGTATTCAAACATACACATAGTATTCTATTATAACACATGTTTATTCTGCGAGAACCGGGAACTTATTTGCGTCTAATTGTTGGCGGACGATGATAATCCTCTTCTTTCTCAGCCCTATAGCCCATTCCCAGCCCAAATGAGACCAAGGCAACGGCCAGCAGACTGAAGAATTGGAAAAAACCTTGCATGGCTTGATCGCCCCATGCTAGCCAATTACTGGCTAAGTTTATCACTATCATTGCTATAAGAAATATCCAAGCGAATATCATAGTCGTTCTCCTTTAGTTTTGTCGAATTGTCCCTCGGGGTATTTTTTGAAAAGGAAAAAGAAGAAGCCTTGCGGCTTCCTCCTTTTGAGTTATTTCTTTCCGAACCAATATCGCTTCCCGTCAGTGTATACGTAACCATCCACCACATGCTCAACTACTGGAACTTTTTTCTGTCCATTTATCAGGACGTCTGCCTTCTCTTTCCCCATCTTTGCAAGTTTTACAATTCCCTCGCAAATTTGGGGAGTATAGATCATGACAGCAGTCGTGACAAACGTAACAACAATAAGCCCAGCAACTGCTCTAGCGTTTCCGGTGTTTGTGTACATCGATTGGTATTTCATCTCAGTTCTCCTTTTTGAAATTTAATATCTCATTATAACATATGTAATTTATGCGAGGAGAAAAAAAGAAGGAGCCTATGAGGCTCCTCCAACATTCAAAACCATCTCCTTGATTTTCTCGTCTGTCCAACGTGTTATGTAGCATGCACCGATGATCGACTTTACGTCCTCCCTAGTGCATTGATAATTATTATCAATCATCAACGCAACAGCGATACGCTTAGCCCTTCTTCTAGCAAGTGCCCAAAACAGTTTATTAAACATTTTAATCTCCTTGTCTGAATATGGTTTATTCTATAATAGCCCATGTAATTATTACGAGATTTTTAAAGGAGAAAAAGGGGGAATCCATGTTTTGGACTCCCACCTTTTTAAAAAACCTCTACAGGCGACCTCTCGTGACGAATCCTAGTGCTTTCGTCGTAATCACGTTCAATTGTTCATGATGGATAATCATTCCAATACCCAGAATACTTGTCACCGCTGGCACAATTATTCCAAGAATGTTTATAATTTGAGGATCCATCCTAACTTTGCCTTCTTCTTCAACTGGCTCAGTTTCAACTTTCCTCAATCCATAAAGTTCTTTCAAATTGCGTAAGCTTTTCGCGTACTCATCGGTATCGGGCTTATGTTCCTTCATAAACTCATAAACGCCACTGATTAGTTCCTCTAATCTTTCGTCCATTTTAATCTCCTTTCAAGAGTTTTTTTCTTCATTATAGAGCATGTTTTCTCTGCGAGAAAGGAGTATTAGGCTGCAGTTTCCTCTGTAAGCTTATTATATTGATTCGTGCTAATGCCAAGAAATACGCCCACGAAAGTATTAACCACAGCGATAGTAGCCACAATTTCTTCTGGATATGGCAACTGCCAGAATAGAGCCAATGCAAAATATAAAGTCGCAGTGGCAGGAAGTACTACCTGGGAAATCCAGTAGAAGACATCGTAAGTAGTTGAGGACATACTAAATATAGTTCTTGGTTTGGACACTTCTAAGCCAGGCATAGACTGCTGGGAATAGGAATTAGCTTGGGTTAGTTTATTATATTGAACAAGACTTATGCCCAAAATGGCGCCCAGAAAGGTATCAACTGCCATAATGCTACCTACAACTTGTTCTGGATAGGGCAAATTCCAAATCTTGGACAAACCAAAATATAAGGACGCCGTAGCAGGAAGTACGTACTGAGCTACAATTTTTAGAACATTATAAACCTTATCTGACAACATTTCTTATTCTCCTTATCAGTTTTCAATAGTTAGGAATATATCTTATTTATCAGTCAACTTTTGCATGCTATCTTTTTCGCTTTTTATTTGCTCCTTCGTGGGTTCCGGAATGGGCTGACTATTTGAAACACTATTAACCTGAGCTAAGCGAGCTTTTAATTGACCTTCTAATTCTGAAATTTTCAACTCAGTAAGTTCCATTGCACGCCTGGCAACCCCTAAAACTTGTTTTCCAGAACCCTCCTTCATATCTACAACTTCTTGCATGAGAATAAGTTCTCTTTTTGTCGAGTCTAAGGTTGCCTGTATCTGGGCAGTGAGAGAGGAGTTAACCAAGGCATGGATTACCGTTAATTGACTGTGAATAAGTCCATTTGATTCGTCAGTCTTTTTACTTGCTGTAATGGCATTTTCATTGAACTCTTTTAAAAGAGCTGCCGCTTCAGCTGCCTTTTCTGCAACTTGATCTTGTCGCTTCCAGTCTTCTTCTTTCTCATCGTGTCGCTGACTTGCTTGCATCTTACTTAAGATTAGAGGTGATACAACTGATACAACCGCACTAATTAGAACGAATAGAGCAATAATGACAGTGGGTTCTTCAAAAACGGTTTCCATCTCTCATTCCCCCTCATCAGGTTCTTCCTTTAGAATAAAATTAGGTTCAACCCCCAAGCCCCTAAGTTGCCTAATTAAAATCTGAACTCCATCTTCGAGATAGGTAATACGCCTTCTTTGACGAGTTAATCTAGCATTCAACTTTTTTTGTTCTTCATCTGATCTATTTTGTCTTTCGTCCACTTTATCAAGTCTTTTTTGCAAATCTTCAGCGATTTTTTCCCAGGCGTTTGATACCTTTTCGGCAGCTGTTGATTCATCAGCGAGCGCTTCAGCCGTTCTTTTGCGCTTGTCCTTCCATGCCCCCACCGAAGAAATTATAGCTGGAACTCCCGCGATAAGTGAAGGAACAATAATTATCAATAAAACTTCTATAGGATTAAAATTTGCATCACTCATTAGCCTTCTTCCCACAAGTAAAGTATACGATAAATAGCATTGCCAGGAACGTTGTTATGCCTTGAAATCTAAGTACCGCACTCCAAAGCGTCATGTATTCACTATTTAATACGTGGTTTGTTAGTTGGGAAAAGGTCACGAAACCATAGAACGTTGAAAAATGTAATCCGTAAACAAAAATGGGTAAGGTAACAAACCAAGGATAGTCCTTAGAAACTAAAAGATAGAAACTAACACTTATTACTATAAGTCCCAATATAAATAGGACAATATTAAACCATAATGGGATATAGATAACTGGGAACATAATTATCTCCTAATTAAACCCATAAAGGCTAAATAAACTCCCAGTACGCGGCTTATATGTCGAAGACATATTGCTAGTAAGACGATTAATAGCAGCAGTATTAGCCCAGTAACTATTAGCTATTCCAAAACCATACGTGTAAGTTCCAAACCAAGATGAAAAATGGATTGCGGTTTTATATAGTGTTGTCCCTTTATAATTTGGAAATAATACCATACCAGAACCACTTGGAAGATACTCCGCATTTTGAGCTGGCAGTATTCCGCCATGTAATCCCATTGCATGCGGGTTAGTAATACCCCATTGCCACTGTGTTATAGCTGGAACATTACCCTGATTTAGATACCAGGCAGTATAATAATTAGCAGCTGAGTCATTATTTATTCGTAGCCAAAAATCATCCCAACCCGAAGTAATGCGCGAACTAAGTCCGTTATATATTAATAATAAATGAGTAAAATCCGCAGGAATTGATGACCAATCTAGGTGATTAACTCCGTCTCCTGCAAACTCAAACAGTTTTTGAAACCGTAATGTAGCTGCAAGTTTCAATAATGACACCGCTCCATCCATCAAACCACCAGTTGGGATCAAGGTTTGCAAAGGGTCGGAATGATCATGCTCGAGGATTTGAGCCTGCAAATTCGCAGCTTGGCCAGAATCTAATTCATCTTGCAAGAAGGTAAACCAGGTTTCAAAATCATCTTGCCATTGGGCAAAGATAAAATCAATATCTATAGTCTCAAGAATGCCGGTTACAAACGGACAATCTGAGGTGCCAACCCGATTGGTAACATCCGCTGGGACAAATCCTGTAACAGCATGAGTTACAAAAATATCAGCTAATGGATATTGATTAACACTTCCTGTGTGCGTCAAAGTTGGTGCTACTGGAGACGAGGCAGGTGTGCCAACAATAACTTTAATACTGTTTGCTCTCGTGGCTTGCTCTGAGTTCGTCTCCAAAACCACAGTGTCGATTCTATCCAGTAGAGCATGGGGCGTATCTATATCGAGGATAACAACATAATCGTTATACGTCCAGGTATGATTAAACCAGGCTCTTCCAGTTCCTACTTGCACGTGCAACCCGGTCCCGGGACTAACGGCAAATGCTTGACCAATAGAGAGAAATACACCATCTCTAATAATTGCGTCAAGCATACTTGAAAATTGCATGGCATTATAAACCCTATCGCCATTTAGTGAATCGTAAAATCCGTATGTTACAGTCATCTACTACTCTCCCTTTCAGAATCGGCCATTTGCTGATAAATCTGAAAATATGATGAAATCGATAATTTCATAATCACCGTAAATATACTCCAATTCCTTTCCTAAAAGAATACTCTCATAAATATCCTTTGGACATGAAACTGTTAAATCCTTATCAAGAAAAACAAATTCATCAATATTTTTGCTCTCTGGCACGATACAAAATATAGGATAAACTTTAAACCCTGATCCATCTTGACAACGAACAACTTCTATAACTCTAGATTTTCCTTCATAACCATATTCGTTGGCAACTTGCAAGATATCTCCAAGAAAGAAATCCCTTCCAAAAACAAATTGACCACTCGGATCAACCTCGCTCGCAAACGTTTCAATAACAATATTTTTAGAAAGCTCTTCAAGTCCTCTTCGATACAGATGCTCAAAGTATTCTTCATCGCTTATTAGATAACCATCTTGATCAACCGAGGTTACATTTTGGGCATCTACAAATATTTCTCGTCTGGAAATATCTAGGCGTGTTCCTTGAGATGGGTCGACCTCAATACATATTCGCGCGTTACCAACTCCTTTTTCCCCGGCTACTAAAGATGTTGTTTTAAATAGTCTAGTCGACAACATGTATTCTGAATTTTTAAGATTTTCAAAATTTGGACCAAAAATTACATAGGGATATTCAACCTGATCATAAGATCTATCAACCCCTGCATATAATTGAATTGTGCCAGTTCCTTCATCATCAAAAACTATTTTCAAACCAATGTTATTAGAAAAACATAGATCTACTATAGCGTTAAGCAAATTGTGTCCCCAATATTGGTTAGATATTTGAATTGAAAGAACTATTGGATCTGTAGAAAATTGGAATATTAGATTATTCATCTTTCTTGCGGGATTAACAGGATCCAACACAGCTTCATTGAGTAAAGTAAAAATAGAATACTGAATTGGTTCTGTTTCAAAAATAACAGGATCCCATATAATCCGCCTATCAAGGACTGATTCAAAAGAACGGCCCTTTGCAATCAACTTGTTGCCATTAATAGGATCTGTTTTAATACGGGTATCTTCAATTATCATAAGATGTTCTGAGTCTTCAATAGCCGCATAAACACCTTGAGACAATATGTACAATATATTTGAAGTTGGCGACGTTACAAGTTCAAAATCTCCAGCCTCAAAATATCTATCAGTCCAAATTAGAGATTCAAAAGCATCTATAACTCCAACTTTTTGAAAAGCATTGTTTAGAATTAATAGATCCATATTTAAATCCCTTCATAGGCAATTTGATTTTCAATTTTAAATAGAAGATTTGCTACTCCAACTTCTGCTACGCAAGTAAAAATATTATCACCGCGGCTTAATTGAATCCAATCCGGATATTTTGCAAGGCAGTTGAGAATATTCGTCGTTACACCGTCTCTTATTAAAATAGCATATTTATTCCCCTTAACCGTTGATATGATAATATCATCACCAAAATGAAGTCCCTCTCCAGTCATAGCAAGAAGTCGATCAGTATCTATTTCTATTATTTCAACTGGTTCAGGTTCTAATTTATAGATTTGAATATTTTCAACAGTTCCAACAGCATGCAGGCTCATTACCATACCAATTTCAGCGTCACCAGCATAATTGATAATTCTTGTCATATAGCCACTAATAACTGAGAATTCTATTAATGGAAGCGTTAATGACTCATTGCTAAACGGAAATTCAAACATATCATTAATAGAAGAGAAAGGAGTAGTGTATATGCTGGTCGAAAATAAGTATGAATCTGGACAGAGAACTGATATGACCGTTCCTCCCTCCTTGCTAAAGATGTCTGGAGTATTGGATTCAACATATCCATATACTTCGCAAGAACGTTCATCTGTCTCAATAGTAATTTTGACACGTTTCTTTATGGGAAAATATTTATAAGCTTTTTGACGCGTTATTTCGAGTTTTTCAACTTGGTTTTCTGAATCTCCCGCCGCAGCACTGGGAAACAAAAACATAAGTGAGAATACTATGTTTCTCGATTGTGCACGTGCTGAATTATAGACAGCACCGTCCATTAAGGACATTTCTGTCATTTCAACATTTGCTTTGGGAGATCCGAGTCCATCAATAAAACGAACGACGAACCCAGATTTCTCCGGGCTCGTCATCTCTAAAGTGATAGATTCGTTAATGTGATTGGTAATAGTTATTGATCTTATCATTGGCTTATAACCAATCCTTTCAACATTAGTAGTTGGTTTCGTGTTTCTCTGTAGATTTCGAACGAGGATAAAGCCTTAGGCGAAGTGTTAGTTTGATAGAAGTTAACAGTGCTTCCTACTGGATTTACTACTCCAGCACTTCCATTTTGATAAGTCATCCCAACTGCTGCACGTACAACATTATCCATGCCTGCAGGTAGTTGAAGACCATTCCTAGTAAGATAACTTTCAATATTCTTTCCGCCACTTATGATATCTGTTAAATCCACAACAGGGCGAATGACAGGATTCATATCAATTTCATTATAAACTCCATTATTGACACCAGCTACTGCCTCGTTCATACCATCTACAGCTTTTTTAGCTACTTCTTTAGCAGCATCCTCAACCTGCTTGATTCTTAGCAGCAACCCTTTTGCAAGACCTTCAGAAAGATACATACCCATCTTGGTTGTTACTTTTGAGGGTGAGGCGATTCCTAATAACGTTTTAAGTGCTTTGATAATACCACTACTTATCCGCTCAACAGCATCAGTTATTGTTTTAATTCCACTAAGAAGACCGTCGGTAAGTCCTTTTATAATAGCTTTAGCTAAATCTGCTACTGCAGCATTTATTCGTGCTCTATTACTGGAACTTTTAACCGCTCTCGTGATACCTTCAATGAAACTTATTAAAACATTAACACCTGATTGGATAATATCAGGTATCTTCTTAGCCACAGCATTAAGAAAAGTTGTGATTATTTCTGCTACTACTATAACAACTTCTCCGATATTATCACGAATACCTTGTAGATAACCTATTAATATATCGAAACCAGATTGTACAAATTCCGGCACTTTCTCTGCTAATGCTGCTAGCATTTCTCCAATTACAAATAATACAGTCTCAACTGCCTTTGGAACTTGGTCTTTAATTAGAGTCCATAATCCATCTAGTAATACTGTTAAAGCTTTCACTAGTTCTGGAACAGATGCAATAATAACTCCACATAATGTTGCTATAAGTACTATTAAAGCTTTACCAATTACAGGTGCGGCTTCAATTATTAAATTGGCAAACAAAATAATTCCATTTACTAGTGCTTCTATCAACATTGGAATTATTCCTAACAAAATTCCAACAACAGCAACAAAAGCCGTGGCTCCCAGTACTCCTGACACACCCAAAGCTGCTAAGCCCATAGAGAACATTAATAGACCAGCGCCAATCAGCATTACAGATGCGCCAATTAATGCAATAGCAACACCCAGACCAAGTAATGATGGAATAGTCGGCGTTAAAAGAGCACCAGCAATTCCAAGAATAATAAATGTAGCAGCAAGTGCACCCAACGCTATAGCTATTTCACCAATACTCATTGAACCTAACGTCTTTAGAACCGGGGCAAGCACAGCTAAAGCGGCAGAAACCACTAGTAAGGCTATAGCGCCACCCATGGCTCCTGTCATAGCAGTCATTGCGATAACTATTATGAGTAAAGCGCCACCTAACGAAACTAATCCCTTGCCAATTTCTTCCCAACTCATTTTTGACATTTTAGTTAAAGCATCGGCAAGAATAGTAATCGCTCCAGCAATTATAACAAGGCCAACAGCGCTAATAAGCATACTCTTTGGCATAAGTTTCATTGCCACAACTATAGCCAATAATGCACCAGCTATTCCAGCCATGCCTTTGCCTATTTCTTCCCAAGAAAGCTTGCCTAACCTTGTTATTGCCTCGATAAATATAAGCATGGCAGCGCCAAGAATGGTCATTCCGATGGCAGTTGCGGTTAAATTTAATCCGCTTCCTACTAATTTGGTAAAAAGAGCTACCTCAGCTAAAACAGCTCCAATTGTTATTAAACCCTGCTTTAAAACTCCTACATCCATTTTACCAAATTTTTCAACAGCTACAGCTATTAGGAGTACCCCAGCAGCCAAAGCAATAATTCCGAGACCCCCACTAATACTAGAACCTTTGCCAACCAATTGAGTAAAAGCTGCTAACTCGGCAAGGACCACACCAAGAGAAATAAGACCATTTTGTATAGTAACAGGATCAAGTGAACCTAATCTTTTAACTACATTTACAATGATCTCAAGTCCAAATGCTAGAACAATAAGACTAACTGCCGCACCAACAAAGCTTTTGGCACCAGTTCCGACTATTCGCATAAACCCAACAAGACCCGCAGTTATTAGACCAAGTGATACTAATGCATTTCCTAGCTCATCGGGATCTAGCTTTGCTAGTACACTAACAGCTGCACTTATAAGTAAAAGTGATACGCTCATGGCTATGAGTGTGGCAGCTACTCCTGCTGCGCCTAGTCCGCCACCACCAACACTACTTAACCCTTGCATCGATAGTACCAAATCTGCAAATAAAACGGTAATTGCTAGCATTGATGCAGTAAGTTTCTTCGAATCTATTAAAGAGATTACCAATAAAGATGCCGCTAAGATACCCACGGCAATGGCAATATTTAATAGTGTCTTAGATTTTAAATTCTGCTGCCAAGCTTCAAGACTCGTTCTAACCCCATCTAAAATGCCAGATACGCCTTTGAACATCCCGCCAAGACTATCCATAGCCCCAGTGCCCGACTTTACAAATTTGGTAATAGCCAGGATAAAAGCACCAAGAAAACCAGCGTTAAGCGTATCAAATAAATTACTAAAATCAACAGTAGAAACAGCATTCATAATAGCTGTCCCAAGTTGTCCCAATACTTTCCCCATCCAACTTCCTAATTGTAGAAGAATTGGGGCAGCTTTTTTAAGGAAACTAATAAGACCACCTATGATAAAAGTAGTCCCTTTGAACAGCATCTCAAGCGGAGCAAAACGAACCTTAAGATTATCAACAAAACTAGTAGCACCACCTGTATCAATTTTATTAAAGTTAAGAGCATCTTGGAAATTATCAACAAATCCTTTAAATGTATTCTTAACCTCTTCTATTAAAACTTTGATGCTGTCAAATATAGTTTTAAATTTACTTCCAAATTCGCTAGCAGAATTCTTAAGATCTGAAAGATAGGTTTTTACTTTTTCTAACGCTTTACCAAAGGTGTCATTTGTTTTTATTAAATCTCTAGTATTGACTATACTAATAGCTAGTACACGTAAATATTGAAGTACGCCAGACAGTAATGGCTTTAATCCACTTACATCAAGCTTTCCAAAACTATCAAGTAGAGCTACTATTGCCAGTCTACCGATATCTAAAATAGCAAATAATCCTCTAAAGATATCTCTCAATCTCAAAAGAGTTACTTTAGTAGGCTTAAGATATTCAGTAAACTCTTTTATAGCTTTAGTTATATTATAAATTGTACGCCCTGCTGGCCCACTAGGAAAAATTGAAGCCCAGGCATCTCCAACTGCCTTCATAACACTAAGTACGGAATCAAGTGCATTTTTAATGGCAGTAACAGCTAAATTTCTTCCGCCAAAATCTTTCCAGCCTTGCAACACAGCGTTACGAGCGTCAGAAGAACGTTGGACAAGCCCGCCAAAAGTATCACTTAAATACGTAAAGAAACTCTTGGCCTCCTCAAAGTCACCAAACATAATTTGCCAACTTCGGGCCCATCCAGATGAAAGACCTTCTTGAAGAGTTTGCTTTAATTGGGTAAAAGTTTTAACCTTAGTTGCTGCGTCATTCGCAATAACACCAAGTTTTTCAATTTCAACTATTTGCTCTTCAGTATATCCGATAGATTTTAACTGCTCGGCAGTAAGATCACCAGTAAACTTAGCTAGGGTCTCGGTTAATATTGAACTAGATAACCAACCAGTTGTTAAGGATTCTCTAAAAGAACCTTCTTTTTTAATTATGTCATCAATAGCAATTCCATGAACACGAGCACTTTCAATAAGAGCATTTTTAAATACTTCGCCACCCATGCCAGCATTGGTAACTGAGTTCCAATCCATTAATTTTACTGTACCAGAAGCTAGGGCTTGAGATAACTGATACATAGCAGTTGATGCTTGCTGAGAATTTGAACCAGATAAAGCAGCTAAATTTCCGATACCTTTAATAGCTGCCGCTGATACGTCCAAGTCAACACCTGCTGCAGTAAATGTACCGATATTTTTAGCCATCTCCGCAAAATTATAAATTGTCTTATCGGCATAGGTATTTAGCTCATCTAGCGTATCATTAACTTGCTGTAAGGTAGTACCTTTTGACGCAGTGTTTGCCATGATGGTTTGTATGGCATTCATCTGTATTTCATACTCACTAAAACCCTGCTTTGCTGGCGTAACTAATGCGTTCCATAATTTATGTCCAAATTGAATAGCAGAATTAGTGAGATTTTGAAGAATAGTCATACCAATGATACCGAAAGCCGAAAATCTATTAGATAGATTTTGAACACCGTCAGCAATTCCGCCTAAATTAACTGTTTTACCAGCATTGGAAAGGTTTTGCAAACTCTTAGCTTGTTCAGTAAGATCTAATGATTTTTTCAGTTTGTCTAATGAAGCCACACTTGTTTTAACACCAGATTCAAACTGTTGGTTTTCGAATCCTAGATGAACTGCACGATTATCAACTGTATTACTCATAGTTTGCTCACCTCCATCCATATGGCATCCGAAATTTCGCCTAATATGGGGGCCATAGAAGGATTAATATAATCAATGCCCTGGACATAAGTACCCCCTCTTGTTCCATGTCCGTATTGAATAAGCATTGCTGGTTTTACGCCATTTTCTTCATGTGAGTTATACCAACCTATAAAATAGTTATTACGACCAACTTCAATTTTATAACTCCACGAAGCAGCTGTTACTCCTGTATCTTTTGGAGTTGCCATAGCCAGAGCATTGACACCTTTTAGTCCATATCTTTCAAGAATGCGGCGTATTTCTAATTTTTTAGCATTATTAAAAAATCTTTCCGTATTGCGAAAATCCCCGGTTTGTTTAATGGTAATCATATTACCCCGCAGTATTTAATTTCTCTCGGCGAGCCGCATTAAGAGCTGCATTACGAGAATATGTATCTCGTTTCGAGGCTTTCTTCTTAGGCTGATTTTTAATATTACAAACATTAATCAATGTTAATAATCTATTAAGATGCCACTTTTGACATTCAAAAGGGATGTTCAATGTGACCATCCAATAATAAATAATTTCTGCTGTGATTACATCATTATTAATGACTTTTTTCTCATTACTGAATGTTGTAGCAGTCATTGGAGCGTTGATATATTGAGTCACTTGCTCAACAACATCATTAGTAATCCCACTATAGATATCAAAATTAATGTTTTGGCTGATCGTCATACAACGAACATAATCTATTGTTTCTTCATACGTTTTTGGAGCTTTTGATAGAAACGGCTTACACCATTTCGACTCCCATTTTGATAATGAGACTAAAGAATGTTCCAACTGCAAAATCTGTTCTCTATTCTGAACAAATTCTTCAGCTTTCTCATTCCACAATTCACTAGCGGGAATGGTTATTTGCAACATTCTTTAGTCTCCTTATAATTCTCTATGATTTAGATGGAAGATTAGCAGGTATAATGCCACTCACAAAAGCCGCAGCGGCATCAGGATTTGTTGCTAATTCCATAAACAAATCACTATAAGCCTGTGTTTGCATAAAGGCGTCACGAACTTCCTTACTTTTCACAAACAACTTTCCATCTGGAGATTTCTCTCCATATGATCTTCCAATAATATCCTTGAACATTTCGATAATAGTCGAATTGTCCTTAGCTTCGATAATTTTTTGAATCTTTGCAGAGAGGCCACCTTCGGTCGAAAGTTCCAACTCGGTAACTTCAGCCTGAGTAAGGTTGAAATAAAAGGTTTCTTCTCGTTCATTTCCGTCAAAATCTGTATATTTAATTGTCTTTTTAAGCATGATAGTCTCCTTTCAATATTTTAATCTGTTTGGACGCAACATAAACCATATACATTTGCAATATCGTTTTCGATTACACAGCCTGGAGCTTCTCTCCACCCATTAGCGAAATAAACTACATCGGCCTTTGACATAAGGAGAATGGAACTACCAAGATACCATAGAGCATTTGCCTCAGTAGGAGCGTCTTTTATGAAAGAGTCAATAACAATAATTTCGATGTCTTCACCAAAGATGTCTTTTACTTCAGCAATTGCCCTTTCCCTCATTTCTTGAATTTCTTTATCTGATTTTCCGTTCATTGGCTGACTGATAAATAGGTTCATCCCATTCTCCCTCATAAAAAATTAATGGAGTCCTAGAATCTCTAAGACTCCACTTTAGAATTATACAGTCTGCAATAGAGTCTTCACTGCATCCGGAAGTGGAAGATTTGATACACCAACTCCCGAATCACCAAACAACTCATCTTCAAGAGCTGCAAGACCAGCAACTGTTGCCTGCGTTGAGTCAACGATTAGCAAAGAAGTCGGTTGAAAACCAGTAACATTCGTGGGAGTAGTAGAAATCTCCCAACTAAATGTAATAGCTTCTGGGGAATCATTAATCGTCGCGTATGCCTTCTCAGACGGAGAAGCCTGGCATCCGTACAGCAAATGCAGTTTATAACCAAGTGCATCCCCAGAAACATCATTACCCAACTTAGTCCGATAAACTAGACCAAATTGCTTACGAGGTTGCTGAGCAACCCAACCACCTAGCCCGGCCCCAATCTCTTTAGAGCCGTCACACTCCGCAAAGGCTTCCGGATAAGTATAGGCTTCCAATGTAGCCGCAAATTCCTCAGCTGACAAAAGAGTCAAGTACTTAATGTTATCAGCATACAAGGCTGTTGGTTCAGCACCCGATGGACTCTCTGTGACGGCGGTTAGGCCATTCCATGGAACTCCCAAAGGGTATGCACCAGTACCATCCATAACATACAAAACGCCCCTATCGACACCAGTCTCATAAAAGCGTTTACCAGTATCATCCCAAACTAGTCGAGTCATCTTATTTTTTTCCTTTTAGAAATAAAGTATAAAAATATTATGATTTAGATTATCAGCTACAAAATGACGATCAAATATACACTTCTGTAGCATAATAACTTTATCAAGAATTGAACTATCCGGATCTTTATCTATAACTGTCAACGAATAACGTTTCCCAATTGCATATGGATAATTATCCGCAAATTTGGTATCTATATCATCCAAATTATAGACAATACATGGATAATTCATTTGTAAGGTTGGAGGGGGCTGGAAATATACATTTCTAGAACCTAACAAAGTTTCGAGAAGGGTTTGCAGGGCTGTTCTAGTTCCCATTATACACCCCTCCAACTGTTAAAATGATACGAGGTCTCTGGATTTCAAATGACAATATTTTCCAAGAGACCTCATTCACTTTTAGATAACGCATTACATGAATATGATTAATTGCATACTCATCTGCAAGAATGCTAAAGCGATTATCAATGGTTAAATCTTCATTAACCTTTTGACTACCTTCCCAACGTCTAATATTACGAAGAATGTCTCCATTGCAAGGACGCTCTGTAAGAACTTCAATATAGACTCCTGGCGCAGTTCCCTTTTCTTCAACTGTTACAAAGCCAATAAATCCGTGAAACTTTGCCATATTAGAGCTCCTTTAGACTACTATGCTTGGGCGCGCTCAATGACCAAAGCGGACTTCGGCTGGGTCAAAGCGCCAGAAATACGAGTCTCGATCAAATACTTGTACTGGTTATAGTCAATATCGAAGTCATCAAACATGCTCACAGCACCACCCTTGTCGGCGCCGATGGTGTAATCATACAGATTAACAACAATACCAAGCAAATCGTATTCGAGAGTATCGGTTCGATGAAGAGATTCCATAATCGGAACTTCGACAATATTCTTAACGCGAAGAACAGCTGCGAGATCGGCTTCGGTCTTGTAGATCCGATACCCAAGACTATCCTTAATCAACAGCATGGAGCTCAGAAAACTGGGGCTAGTAAAGAGAGTCGGACTCCCAGATCCCTTGTAATTGACGCGGCCAGCCGTGATCTTGTCGATAACTTCTTCTGGCAAATTATCAGTGGAAGGCAGTTGGAGATGATGAGCATACAGATCGCTGTCGGTCCAAATTGGGCGAATACAGGTTTCGTCAATCTTATCATCAGAAACACCCGAGCGACCATCGCCAACCAATACTGCGCGAGCAATCTCCTCGTCCAGCATCATGCGCATTTCGGCTTTCAGCCATGCAACAATATCCAGATCGGTAATGTCAAGAATATCATTCCGATCCAATTTTTGCTTCTTGTAAATCGTGGTCGGGGTGGTGGTCCGTTTCAGCAACCCAAAGACCTCATCCTTTTTCATAGCACCAGTGACATAGCCCATAGCGCGGGCAGTGTCAACAGTAATGTCAGCATAGACACTCTTAATACGAGAAAATGGAGTGTGACGAGTTCCGCTCATGACTGGAGCCACCCAAGTAGTTTCACGAGCAAGGAAAGCGGGTTGGTTCTCTACCAAGCGTGCATCTGGGAACAAATAATCAATATTATCAATACCATAGGTTCCAGCGTGCTCCATAATCGCCTGCTTCAATGAGCCGAAGCGGGCTGCGTCCTTCGTGATCTCGTCGAATTGATCATGCGAAAGATAAACTCGATTGTTAACTGCAGTTCCATCAAAAACGTTGCTTTTCATTGTACCTTTATCTCCTTCATCGTTGGAATTTACATCGGATTGAGCCATATCTTCTTCGTCTTGGGCGCCGTCATCAACTAGCGCACCTACAATTGCATATACAGCGGTTTTTTGCTTTTCACTAAGAGTATCAAAAACATCCTGAACAGTTTCATCATCTTTTGATGCGGAAGCGCCATCATCTGCATGAGCAACCTCGTTAATACTCGGTTTAGCTGGTTGTTTAACTGGTTTAGATGGCTCTTCTTCTTTCTTTTCGATTCCCAAACCAGTATAAATAATTGCTTCCTCTTCATCTGGACTATAACTACCGTCACCATGTTCAAAAGCAAAATTATCAATTACTGCACCAGGATTTGCGCCAGCCATAACAAGAGAAACTTCACGAATCACCCCATGAATAACATTCTTAGCTTTTTCAACTAGTTGATTCGCATAAATCGATAAGAATGACACATCCCCATGTTCTACAAGAATCCGTGCGTTCTTTCCTGAGTCGGTACCATTAAAAGTACAATAAGCATATACTCCATCAGGTCGATTTTCAAGCAACGCGTGGCCCAGAACATTGGATGGTTCATTATGCTGATGCTGCCAAACTAGCGGTACAATTTGGCCATCGTTGTCCTTAAATGCATCTTGATGGATTATCCTTCCATCGGTGCATTTAAGTCCGTTTTTAGTAGCATAGCCACCAAAATCGTATTTTGACTTAGTCATTATTTAAACTCCTTCATTTTCTTTAATCATATCTATAATAGAGGTAGGTGATTCAGATGAAACGGGTTCCGATTCTGCCTGGGATTGAACCTTGGACTTATTAAGGGTCTTATTGCGTAATTCATCTGCCCCGTCCTGATTACTTGGCTTTCGACCAACAATCTGACGAAGCTCGTTAGAACTTAGAATTTCATTTCTACTAAACTTGTCGGCCACATCAGCTATTTGGCTAATTGGAACAAGTTTAAATGGATCTCTAAGCGCTTCAATAGACTGTCCTTGAGTTCTACCAGTTTTAGTTATAAAAACTCGTTTCATACCATTTACAACCGCGGCCAAAATTGGTTCAATTGAACGATTATAATAATTTATCATCTCTGTTTCACTTGCAGTCCCATCAAAGACAGCTTTCGTTAATCCCAACTGGCTATAAAGCATACTCGTCAGGTATTCGATCTGTCCCATCAGGTTATTTTCTGCAGGTCTATTCAATTGAGTAACTTTTTCAGTTCCATCGGTATAAGCAATACCATATTTCGAATCTTGCAACTGACTTTCAATATCCTTCCTTCTAGTTTCAGCTTGCTGCCTTCGAGCTTCTGTTTTAACAACATATGGCAATTGGATAATTAAATCTAACTTTCCAGATCCTGACTGCTGATCTATTACATCTAAAAGATTTAATTTTGTCATAAGACGCTGTAAAGTAGAATTTGGCCCATTCATCACTGCAAAAAGCGGATTTTCAACAATGGCAACCATTGTTTTGGGAAGAGTGATATCTTGTTTATGTCCAGTTTCATCATTATAAATATTGACTCGAACATGTTTTGGATACCAACTAACAATTTTTGCTGTTCGCATTGTTATAATATCATATGAACCAGTAAGTGCCGGATTCATTGTTGTATCGACTGGTACTACTGCTACAACGCCTTCATCACACATAGACATTACAATATCTTGTATAAAGGCACGACCTGTTTGGTCTATATTCGCTTCTAATGTGAGACAATTATTAAGACCAGATTTGATAGTTTCGATATATCTCTCATTTTCGTCAAGACGAACGTGTTGAATCGGAATTGAAGCTACATCTATGCCAATTCTAGTATAAATAGAAGCAATAAATGAAGTTTCCACCCCAGAACGTAAGCGATACAAATCTTGTCTCACACCATATGATGGTCCAAAAGATCTACCATATACCAGATTAGACTCTCCATATCTAATGGCATTCCATGCATGTTTTAAACGATTACGAAATGAAATATTGGGCACTAGACACCACCTCCTTAATTAAAATAGTTTTAACAAGCATACATAGTTTGCCAGGATTCTTCCTTTAGAAGGCACTACCAAGAGAAACACGACGCCAATTTTTGTCAACGATGGTATTATCAACTATGCAAATATACAAATAAGATGCATCTACCATCGGCTGACCATGAACCCCAATGGTTCCATCTACCCCACTACCTAAAGTGGCAGCAACAAACAGATTTCCACCAGCAGTAAAATCTGAAGTTGTGGGAATAGTGTTTGCCGCCACTCCTGGCACAATAGCTGTAATGGGATAATTATCACCCGAAATCGTTCCACAAACAACTTGAGTATGAGCAACATTATATCCATCGGTCCCATTAATAGCGGCTTTAACGGCGGTCTGGAATGTCGCCTTATCAGTTCCGATATTAACTTCACCATCTTCATTTGCCGTCCCATTAGCCACGCAAGTGAACACTTTATTTCCGATAGTAAAAGTATCCCCGGCAGTACCGATAGCCCCAATGGTTAAAGTCCCAGAAGCATTAACCGCATTTACAGGCGTGCCAAATACTCCAACTAATCGTGCCTTTTCGTGAAAAGCAACCTTTTCTGCTGAAAAATATGCGAGATCTTCTTTTGTCAAGTCCGTAGTCATTTTAATTTCTCCTATGTCTTTAATTTTGTCTTACTGGAATTAGGATGGTCTTATCTAAAGTTCGACCATCATATGTAACAATTCGGCAAGTTATCGGATAATCTTTATTATGCACACCACCTTCTAACCAAATAGTACAAACGGTATCAATATCATATTCAACACCAGCAATTGTAAGTGCATTTTGATTAGAGGATTTTTCAGTTAATTCTGATCCCTCTGGAAAAAGCCATTCACTAGTAGAAATAGTCGATCCTTGTAATTCACCATGATCGTGTTTGCTACCATCATTAAGACCAGATTCTTTATCGCACCAAACAACAAAATATGGTTCAATATTATTAGGATCTTTATCTGGTAAAACTGTCTGCATCTAACCTCCTTATTTTCTTATTTTATCTCTCCATAAAACGGAAGCACGCTTATCATGGAATAATACCTCAACTCGTTTGTCTCGAAATAATACTTCGGCTCGTTTGTCTCGAAATAATACTTCGGCTCGTTTGTCTCGGAATAATACTCCAACAGCATGATCCCCGTTGTCATAGATATATAAAGATTGTGGTTCAGCTATAATAGATTTAAATTGATTAAGACCAATAACATTATTAGCAAATAAAAGTGCTATAAGAGTAACAATGTCTATTCTACCAAGTTCGATCTCTTCAAAAATTATTGACCCATCAATTAACGACAATCCATTATTATATTGCAAATTAATATTTTCCAGCAGATATCGACTATCAAGAATTGCCAAATTATCTAATTTTGATAATGATAGTAACTCGTTCAATATCAATTGCGAAGAAGTATTAAATACACTAAATTTACTAAGAGTAACATCATCGTCAATAGCAATCTGTGTACTAATACCCAACCCACTTGATCGAGCAAATATCAAATTACTAAGAATTTGGTATTGATCATTAAGACCTATTCCATTAGTTCGACCAAATAATAAACTATTATGAATCCTGTTCTGTTCGCTAATCGCTATTTCATTTAATCGATTTAAGGATATGGTTTCCCCTACATGGCTCACTCCTTCTTGGAAAACAGATATACTAAGACCACGACCTAAAGTTAAAATCTCACTATACTGCCCAATTGTTTCGTCAATAATAATTATATTAATAAGCTTACTCAAAGATAAATTATCATTAACTTGGCAGAGTGATATTCCACTTATACCCGCCAATCGATTTAAAGAAACATTTTGAATGATTGAAAAAGGTAATTCACTTGTGGTTACGTTATCTAATCGATTTAAAGATATAGCATTACTAACTTGACCTTGATCATTCGAAGTTATACCAAATAATCGATTTAAAGAAATACTTTGAATGATTGAAAGGGGTAATTCACTTGCAGCTATACTGGTTAATCTATTTAAAGATATAGCATCGGCAAGTTGACCTTGATCATTCGAAGTTATACCAGTCAGTCGATTTAAAGAAATAGCATTAAGAACTTGCTCTTGGGAATTTGAAACTATACTAGACAATCGATTTAGGGATATAGTATCACTAACTCGACCCTGTTCATTTGGCACTATACCAAGTAATCGGCCAACGTTCACATCTTCACTTACATGACTGATACCCTCTTGCAATAGGGCCATTCCAAGAGAATATGATAAACTAACACCTTCATTAAGACCTTCACGCTCTTCGAATGCTGCAAATCCACTAAATTTTACTAGACTTGCTACATCATTCTCGTTTGTCTGAGTTCCACCAGTTTGGGCGACTAACCGCAAAAGCGTAATTACCTCAGTAATAGTTGGTACTTCCCTTATAGTAATACTTATAAAATGTGTAAAAGTTATAAAATCATAAATATTTACTAAATCGCTACTACTTTGTCCGGCAGATTTTGCTAGTGTCACAGATTCTTCAATCTCTGGCCGAGCGCCCTCTGATGCTAGAGCTGCGAAGCGTGCTAAAATAAATGATTCAGAAATAACCCTTATTTCAAGAGAAGAAATATCATCAAATCTTGCTAGGGTTGTTATGTCGAGAACATTTACATCCGTCGTTATACTAATATTCTCGAATTTCCCAAGCAATGTGCTATCAATCACGTTTGCAATATCAGCATTACCTTCTGCATTTACTTTATTCAAACTAATTTCATTCAGGGCAATTATCTGACTATCGTTACTAATTCCGGAATGTATTACTAATGTGACACTTTCTTCTATATTTTGAGGCATTGGTTGGGTTACTCGGAGGATTAATCCGAGATTGATTGATTCCTCAATTGCTCCACCAACTTTATTACCTTCAGCGGTTATAGTTAAATAATTACTTAATAATATCGAATCCAGAAGATTACTATCAGATCCAATTGCAATCCCACAATTTCTAGCAAGGACTACACTTTCATCAATATTTTGCGGGGCGGCACTATCTGTACCTATGGCAAATCCAAGCCAAAGTTTAGCGTTCGCCTCAACGTCTGACCAATTTAGTGTTACACCAGAACTTGTAAATTCAGTAAACGTCGCCGCTAATCCGGCAGCCCCACTATCTAATGGCAAGTTTACTGCTTGGTCGTCTGATAAAGACTGGGTGTCTGTCGTACCCTGGTTGTCCTCGGATGTGTATGCCGTGCAACACTGTCCACTGGCATCTATAGTTATGGTTGCATGCGAGCCTGCTAAAGAGTCTGTATAAAACGTATCGGTAGCTTCCATAATTGATGCTGCATACATAACAAACTGAGGTGTAAATCCCGCATTAGCATCCGTGTTGCTACCTGTTGCCGTAGGTGTTGAATATATATAATTAGTAGACTCCACCACTGGACTCGTCCCATACCTAAGTGCTAATACCACTAAGGTTGATCCTGAGCCAGGTGCAGAAAGCCTTGTTGTTACTGAAAAACCACTAGAGTCAAAACTCCCAAATTCTAATTTAGAGCTTGCATCTGATGACGTAGATCCAGCTGGTACTAGACACCCATAACTACTACGTAGAATAGCCATATTCTGAGAAGTAGCTTGTCCATTACGCCCTCTCTGATACAAGCTATTCTGCGTATAAGTACTAGCACGATTACTATGCGTGAAACCTAACGCCATTCCAGTACCTGCCGCCACAAAAGCAATCAGGTCGTCGGGCTCAAAGCCAACACTTGTTACATCGTGAACTGTGTCTACTGCATTTGTCAGTGTCGTGATAGAGACGTCTGCACTCAAGTCACTTCCGGCAAAAAAGATAACATCTATCAATATAGCTGTACCAGTAGTGACAGTCCAACTTATTGTTATGCCGTTTGTGATCCAGGCAGAGAAAGCACCTTCTGCTAATAGGTTTCCTGACGGATCTGTCAAAATAATAGGTATGGTGTTGTCAGCACCAGCACCAACTGATGTGGTATCAAGATTGTCTGCATCACCGTAGCGTCGCACTGCATGGGTACTGCCATCAGTCGCTCCAATGAATCTAGCAAGACCATTCGCGGGCGTACCATCTGCTGTGGCATACGAATATAAAAACAATGCTGCTTTAGGAGTAAGCCCATCAAGACTGGCAGTAATATCTTGTGTGCCGGTAGTAGTTCTTGCAGCAAAGCGTGTCCGAGATACTTTTATGCCCATTAGGTTATCTCTAGGTCAGCTGCCACACGTGTTTTGTTGACGTTACCATTGATATCGAAGTAGACATTCGGATTTGGATAGCTGCTGTCAGGCTTAGCCCCAAGAAGAAGCGCCACACTCTGCACTTTCAATGAGTAGATCATCTTATTAATTGCTGTTGTTTTCCCATCTAGTACAGTTTTTATCAAAATAGCTTGGGCTAATTCATCTCCCTGCAAGTCATATGCCTGGATAATTTCTGTATTTGTGCGAGTGCCTGCTGCATACATAATATAATCAGACGCAAAAGCATGAACAGCTATTCCTGGACGTGCCGGTGTCATATATTCACTATCATGGGTGAGTCTATCAATAAGGTCTGCCATAATACCTCCTGCTGTTAGATCATTGCATTTACAATATCATATATCACGGTCTGTATAAAGTTTCATTTATAACATTAGATTCCAATACTGTAATTATTTTATTTGAAACTGCTAAAGTTGAAGCTTCATTAATATTTATAGAACCAAATGTGACCGTTCTAGATAATTCAACCCAAGGACATAAATCTGTAGTCAAAGCAGCTGTACGAGCAAAATCAGCGGTGGCAGAAGGATCACCGAATCTCATTTGAATTGATTGAAGTCCCGGAGTGACACCGTGGAGACCAATTTCAATAATTATTCTATCTCCTGCTTGAGAGGAAAAGGTTGTGGCCCCAGTAACTCTTGCAGCATGAATTCTAGTTGCAGCGCTTGCTACTAACGGAAACTCAGTACTAGTAGCATGATATAAACCAATTACTCCACGAATAACTGAACCATCATCACTTACTACTCGTATCACATAGGCCAAATGAGTATCACCAGCAGTGGTTGTTTCATAACATTTTCCAATAACCATTGAGACAGTATCAGAAGTTGTCCAGCTGTAACCCGTAGTCAATCGCTCAGTTTGCCACTGACGCCAAACCCACTGTTGAGTTAGTGCTGCGGGCCAGGTATATTGATAACTCGTAAGCGCCGTATTCTGTTTAGTTGTAAAACAAGGTAAACGAACTAGATTGTTACTTAATTCCCAGTTGGAATTAACTGCTAAAGATGCTAATGGCGGTGTTCCAGATATTGGTAAATATAATCTAGTAGCCATAATATTTTCTATAGCCCTTTCTCCCTTTCATCAGAAGAAAGGGCTAATAAAAAAACAAAATTATGATGCCGCAGCTGTGCAGGTGATCGTTACGTTCAAGACGTCATTGTCGACCAATGCGCGGTTCTGCGAGAAGGCGCCACCACCATAGAGAATACCAGTTGTGCCACCCTTGTTGCTCGTAGTAACAGTGAAAGCGCCACCCAGAGTTACAGTACCACTAATAGTAAACACCGCTTTACTAGCCGTGTTATCAACGCTCTTAGCGGCCACCGCACCAAGAGTCAGAACAGGACGAGTAGCCTCGTCATAGGTGGTCTGCTCGGTCCAGCCCGCATGCGCGCCATTCATAGTATCAGCCGCCGCAAAGGTAGGCGAAGAACCAACCACACCAACATACCAAGCCGCAGTATAGGCAGCTCCTTTTAGATGTTTATCAAGCGAATCATTCAAACCAACATCAACCACTAGATTGTCAAATTCCTCAACCCAGAGAAGCTTACCATCACGAAAAGCCTCAACCTTATAACGATTCTTAAGCTGTTTCTCACCAATAGCCATACCTGGATTGGCAACTAGTCCTGCTTCAACATTCACATCATTAATACGATTTTCTTCCATTTCTAATTCTCCTATTAAAATTTTTAATTAATAACCAGCTTTTGAAATTTCTTCCATACTTCTATTCATATCTTGCGTTAATAAACGTTTTCTTGCGGCATTGAGAGTTTCTGGTGAGAAATCACTTATACTTATTTTTTTGAGAGACCGTCCACCATCTAAAACAAGAATTGGCATTTCAGATAAAAATCCTGCATCTGCTTCATCTAGAAGAATATTAAAACCTTTTTTAAGTAAAAGCTTCCTATATTCTTGAAATTCAATACTCTTTCTTGATTTAACTATGCGGGCGTTTTGTTCTACATACCAGTTTCGAGCTCTAGAATCTTTAAAAGTTCCAGAAAAACCTTTTTTACCAGCATTTTTAAGTGATTCATTTAAGATATTAAAAGCCTCTTCCCTACTAGGAGATTTTAAAGGTTCTTTTGCAGACGACCGAAGCATAGTTTCAGAAGCAAGTTTCTTAATAAAACCAATCTTAGAATGAGCTCCTGCTCCCAACATTGCTAAATAAGTACCATTATCCTTTTTAGTAAAGGAAAAATAATTACTTCCAGACTCTCCACTATCCTGCTTATTTTTATTATATACCCGTTGAAGAATAAAACCTTTTTCAATTGATATCCGACCATCTTTATCAACAGAATATCCTTTACCACTACTTTCTCTATTATTTCGGATACCCCATTTCATTCCGAGAACACCATAATGTTTTAGTTCATTAATCAATATAATGTCCTCCTATTCAAATTGATCTTTATTTGCTTTATAAGCAATATAAGCATCCATCATAGCAGCCACAGGATCGATCTTTTGCTCGTAGCGCTTTTTTAAAAGTTTTCTATTACCATTAGTGTCTTCGAGGGTTATAGCATTGCCCATCGCGAACGTCATAAGTTCTTGGTCAAAAATAAGCATCCTTTCTTCCGAAAGAGTTTTTAACTCACCAAGTGGAACTGACTCCGTCTTCGCTCCTTGTATAACTTTCTCTATAGCATAGGGTCCATTCTCTCTTTCCCATCTTTCAATAAATTCCTTGGCATTATAGGGATCAAAACCTACACAACGAACGTCGTACTGAGAATCATTAATAAAATTATCTAAGTCCTCATAGACTTCCATCATGTCTAGAACAGTGCATTCTAAAACTTGTAAACTAGTTTCTTCAAGGAACTGCTCATACTTTAATCTCATAGCACCAGGTAACTTTTTTAAAGTCAAGGAAGTGATATAACAACGAGTTTTAACACCAAAAGATCCATTTGGTAACGGAAATAGGAATACAAAAGCACAAAAATCGTCTCCCTGTGAAAGATCGAATCCCAAAGCACATGGTAAAGACCAAAAATCTCTATGCCTATGCGGTAATGTTTCTTCATAGGTAAAGAAATATGTGTAACCTTCCATGGGAATTCCAAATCGTTTTGCAAGGATGTCATTTCTTGTAGAAGGCACTTTTTCTGCCCGCTCAACATCTAACTGATATGTTTCATATGTAACTGTTTTTCCAAGATTGGGATTAGCCTTCAACCACATTTTTGGATCGTTCACTTCATTAACATCATCGAGTTTATAATACCAAATGGAGACATGCGGATTAATGTAATCGCCTTTAAGTATGTCACTTAATTCCATTTTGATAGTATCGCCACTACTATTACGAATAGTACCTTCTGAACTCATCGCTACGATTAAGTAGTTATCTAACTTAGAAGCACCTTGTTCAATTGCGCCTACAACATCCTCACGGATGTCACCAGATAACCATTCGTCAATAGTAGCAATCATTGGTCTCAATCCTTGAAGTTTATCAATTGACATTGGACGCACTTCAAGTAAAGATCCAGTAAGAAAGTTTTCAATTCCCTTTTTTGTAGATGCTAACTTTTGACGAGTTGCTCGAGAGCCAGTCGTATTTTGCAGAGACCCTTCTGTTAGGAACTGAAACAGTGGACCTCGCGCTCTAGTGATTGAAGTTCGTATTGGGGACATAACTTCTTCTGCCTGCTTCATTGTTGGGGCTGTAGTGATCTGATGTGTTGTTGCCGTTTCAACATTTATGAAATAATTTTGTATACAAGATGCGTACATTGATTTGGCGGCGCCACGAGCAACGATTAAATACTGCTTATTAACTAGACGTTTTTTAATTCGTTTGCGCACATATCTTCCACCACGATTATTGGCATCGGGTACATAAATACTTCGTTCAACGTAATAGTACCAACCAAAAATTTGTTCGGCCCACAATTTAAAAGTATCAAGAAGAGTTAAATCGCCGCCATCAGTTAAAGTGAGTTCAGATTCGCAAAAGCGAACAAAACCTTCTACAGCTTGATCATCATAATAGACCCCAGGATTCTCTATTAGTTGATCTATCCTATTCATCTCCATAGAGATTTCTTTACATACGGGAATTTCTCCGTGTATTACTCTGTCACGAAATTCTCCGTAATAAATAGGAATTGCTGTATTTGATAGGGACATAATTATACGTTCTCCATAGCATTTTTAAGAATATAAATAATCTAGTTCAGCTTGAAGATCTTTTGCCTCTTTAAATTTTTTATCTTTCATCAATCTTTGAATATCTTTAGTGGCATCTTTATATTGTTTCTTCTCAAACTTAGCTACTGCTTTTTTTACCGAGGATTTTCCGAGTTTGACAAGAGGGTCCTTTTGCCATTCTTTATTCCAATCTTTATTATAAATAAGCGTTTTAAATATCTTGGCTCTATTTCTTTTTCCGAATAATCTATTAACTTTTCTACCATCAGCATCTTTAGCAAAGCTTAGTTTTCTACGATCTCCACCACCAGATCTATTAGAAGACGTTGATGAAGATCCCTTACGACGACCCCATTTCATTCCGATAACGCCGACATGTTCCAAATGATCATTATTCATTTTAACCACCTCCTAAAAGTTTTCTTCCAACATCTACATAATCAGATTTTGCCACATCACGCCAACGACCATTTACTACTTTCTTTGGATCGAAGCCCCCGTACTTCTCATATCTTCTTTGACTTTTATACGCATTTCCAAGTACTCTAGCATTATGAGGAACAACTTGTGCTACGCTATAAAGAAATGGACCAGTTATCCATAATGCTGTTACAGCAAGACTGATCTTTTTGACGCGAGATCGCATTTGGGCATCTCGTTCATAATAACTGAGTTTTTCGCCCTTTACACTAGATACTCTTTCTTTCAAAATCTTAATTTTCTCTGCATCTAATTTCTTTCCACGACCAGTTTGAAAACCTTTTTTATTTTGTAATTTATTAAGTTCTTCTTTATCTAAATTTCTTTGACCTTTAGCAGTAGTAATTGTGTTTTTACGATATAATTGACCACTTCGACGACCCCAACGCATTCCTAGAACGCCAACATGAGATAATGAATTAGAATTATTTTGCATGGATTATCCTATCTGGCCGAATTTACTTCTTCAAGCCATAAGCAGCTATTTTTTTCATAAGAGTGTTACCTATTCCAATAAGAGCAAGCATAGCACCAGCTCCAGCAGCTACTTGACCAACGGTGCCTAATACACTTTTAACCGCTTTGGCACCTTTAGCAACTCTAGATGGATTAAGATCCTTATATCTTTTCTCAAGATCCATACGTTTGTTCACTTTGGAAATATCTTCATTACTCATTTCAGCGATGCGCTTTTCTCTCAGCTTGGCAGCAGCTTTAAAATCTTCGCTTGTTCTTATAGTGGTTTTATTCTTTCCACCAGATTTTCTAGATCCACCACTATCACTATCCCCACGTCGACGTCCCCATTTCATTCCGAGAACGCCAACATGTTCCAATTTATTATTTTCCATAATTCCTCCAATCTCCAACACTAGTTAGTGTCTCTATTTTAGATATGCGTAGAATTCGTATCGTATCCAGCCAGTTGCCATTCTGCGAAGTGGCTATTGGGCCACCATCACTGTTGAAATTTTGATGATAGAAGATTCCCATCCAACACTATTATATATCTTTCTATCGTCGAATGGGAATCTTTGTCTTGATATTTATAGTATTCAGTAAGTTCTCTGCTTGTTATGGAGCATACTCATATGCTCCTATGTCTATGGCCACTCCCCTATTTATCCCGTCATAATCGTCAGTTACCAGCCCGGCCTCACCCGCCCCAATGCAGGGCGATGTGACTTGTAGGTGGAGGTCAGTATTGGGAACAACGAATACTGGATCGCTATTAAGGCTGTTAGCGTCCTGACCGGATGCCGCTTGCCATGCGGCAAGACTGGTGTATTCATTCGGCCCCCAGAACCATCTGCCTGTTGCCGCACCGAAATACAAGTTGCGGTTTATGACCGTTCCCGGTTGTGCCGTGGCAGATACACTGATGTATCTATTCAGAGCACCAGCCCTGATAAGGATGTTGTTCTTGATGCGAGCGCCAGGTTGGCCACCTGTCTCAATGGAATGGAGTCCTCCACTCGGACTAACAAGCGTGTTGTTGTAAATCTCTGGTATGGTCGGTCCGTTCGACAATAATATGGGAGATCCACTTCCCGATCTGATCAAGTTATTGCGTACCGTGGTATTTATTCCTTCGATCTGAATAGCTGGCATAGCACCAATCGACGTATCCACCAAGTTTTGCTCTATGATTGTTCGTGTCCCCTTTAGGCCGAGCGATCTTTCATCCAGGATAGCAGCCAACTTGTAGTTATCATGAATATAGTTCCTGCGAACCACACAATCAACTGCCTCAGCGGAGATTAGTATGCCTCCTGGGAAATGCGTTGCTTCTGGATACTGTTTTCCATTAGGAAAGGTATCCTTACCACTATTATAGGCCTCATTGTGCTCAATGAAAAGACGTGTTCCATGACCTATCCAGTAAGACTCGTCTAGATCATCATGGGCTACACAATCCTTAACGATTACGTCACTTGGATAGACTGAAGTGCCAATAACTGATACTCCAACTAGAAATGATCTACCGCCAGTCCAGGAAGATACACTATTACGAATAACTATATCAGATGAACCGGGAAGGTCGGTATTGTACGCCGTGTAATTTGACCGATAAGCATCAATGCCGTCAAATACTAGATGTGATTTCCCGTTCATTCTGATGGTTATGCTATTTGCACCGATCGCATACTCAACAACGTGCTCTGTGTTCGGATTGCCATCGTCCGTACACTGAACATATACCTCGCCGCCGGTTTTACACCAACTACCGGAAACCATAGTAGCTACGGATGTTTTGTAAATCAATCTGATTTCATCTTCCCACACCTGTGTAGGATCATTCCCAACATCTGTTCTCTTCCATACAGCACCGGCGTGGAGAACAAAATTGGTAAAGCGAGTTGTCGGGTCAAGGATGGGATTAGCTCCCATGCCATATGTGGCGAACGTGATTGGCTTGCCAGCCGTGCCAGATGATGGCACACTCAATACTTGTCCCCTAAACCTTCCCCCGCACTTAAATAATATGTAATCTTCTGGGAGGAATGTAGATGCGTTAACCTTTGCCGACGTCTTCCAAGCAGTAGCCTCAGAGCGCCCATCCTTGTTGTCATTTCCGTCCAGACTGTCAACATACCAATTATGGGCCGTTTCGAATATTGTTTTTACTGCATCTGGCAATGGGAGATTAGCTGTTATTCCAGCAGAGCCAAATAATTGATCCTCAAGTCGAGAAAGACCTTGAACCGAGCATTGAGTCGAATCAATTGTGATTAAAGAAGTTGGTTGAAAACCAGTGACATTTATTGGAGTGGTGGAAATCTCCCAACTAAACGTGATAGCTTCCGGAGAATCATTAATCGTAGCATATGCCTTCTCAGATGGAGAAGCTAGACACCCATAAAGTAAATGTAATTTATAACCAAGATCTTGTCCGGCAACATCATTTCCTAACTTAGTCCTGTAAACAAGTCCAAATTTCTTACGAGGTTGCTGAGAAACTCGGCCACCTGTGTCAACCATAATTTCTTTAGAACCATCACATTCATCAAATTCCTCTGGATAGGTATAAGCTTCTAATGTAGCCGCAAATTGTTCTATTGAACTAAGTGTTAAATATTTTACATTGTCTCCATATAATGGAGTTGGCTCAGCACCCGATGGACTTTCTGTAAGAGAAACCAAACCATTCCAGGGTATTCCTAATGGATACTCCCCATTACCCTCCATTAAATATAAAACACATCTATCAACACCAGTCTCATAAAAGCGTTTACCAGTATCGTCCCAAACCAATTGAGTCATCCTATGGACCCTCCAAATATCATAATCTACCCGATAGTACTGTGCGCATCCTGTCCGGTGGCTAACTGGTAAGCAGCTACTGTACCATAATCGACTGATGCTATCTTAAACACCTGCGCGTTTTGTCTGAATCTGTTGTAATCCGATGTAATAACGGGACCAGCTACATCATAGATAAGGTAAGCATAGGGACTGTCAAAATCGCCATTCGTGATATTGACTGTTCCTCCGGTATACCCGTTGCAGTAAAGAAATTCCTGCCACCCACCCACTGATCGTCCGACAAACTTGAAACCATCAATAGTAATCGTAGGATTATTCGCTTGTATGGCCACCGCAATTGCCGCGTTCCCAGTGAGACTAACATCTGCCGAGTTGATTACAGCTGTGGCATTGGCCACGTTCATGCTAACAAATCGTCCACTAAAAGACGAGGAGGTCATCTTGCAATGGTTAAAGGTGTGAATATCTGTCGATACGACCGCGAAGGAAAAGTCACATGAGATCGCCTCGCAGTAATCGCAAAGAATCTCTGCATCCTGCCCAGAGATAGCAGTCTGACACTTTTCAACAATGCAATGATCAAAGTGGACCAGACCAAAGCTACCACTAATATTGTGGTGACCATAAAATCCCGCAGATCCTATTGGCAGCGCGACTGATGTGTGACGAGCGATACAATTCTTATAAGTAATACCATCTCCGGAAGGAGTATCATCGTTATAAACAAAGAGCGTCCACGATCCACCAGTGTGATAGCCATCGATAGCTTCGCAATTCTCAAGCCATGATCCTCTTCGATGATAAAAGTTATGTTTATTTCCGAAAATCGCTTTACATCCGTATAGAATCGTAAACGGACCCGTCCGGAATGGACCGCTCTCACTAAGACTGCCAATACCGACAATACCATTTGCCCCACAACGACTGTATAAATAACCCTCTACTGAACATAGTCGTTTTGAATACTTGTAGACTTTTCCATTAGTGCCAGGATTGCTATCGTCAGATGCATGAACATACATCGTAATCGGAGCAACAGTATCGCTAGACGGGAAATAACTTCCTGGGGTTGCATCACAGTTTGCCACTGATGTTACGCGTACTAGTCGAATCTCGTCCTCCCAAATACTATTCCACGATCCGAATGGACCAAGATCGGGAGATAGAGCTATTTCATACACGAATGTGCGACCACCAGTTTTAGAGAACGATAATGCTGAAGCCACATCCCGACACTCTATAATCGGGTCTGCCCCTGTGCCATAGGCTATAGCTATACTATCATTACCAGGATAGGTTAGCGTCTCATAGAATGTGCTTCCCTTGGCTACACCAATGGTCTCACCGGCTGACCATACAGTCAAGAGTTTAGTGATGGTAGCGAAGGATTTAAGGGGTGTTGTGCCACTATTATTGTCATTCCCATTCTCGCTATCAACATACCAATCACCGCCCACTTCCAGTGTTGCTTTTACTCCATCAGGTAATGGAAGATTTGGTGTTATTCCAGTAGCGCCAAATAACTGATTCTCAAGAGCAGTTAAATTTGCTGGTATACATTTAGTTGAGTCAATTGTAATTAAAGAAGTTGGTTGAAAACCAGTAACATTTATTGGAGTGGTGGAAATCTCCCAACTAAACGTGATAGCTTCTGGGGAATCGTTAATCGTAGCATATGCTTTCTCAGATGGAGATGCTAAACACCCATAAAGTAAATGCAATTTATAACCAAGCGCATCGCCAGCAACATCGTTACCTAATTTGGTTCGGTACACTAAACCAAATTTCTTACGAGGTTGTTGGGAAACTCGGCCACCTGTATCAACCATAATCTCATTAGACCCATCACATTCGTCAAATTCCTCTGGATAGGTATAAGCTTCTAATGTAGCAGTAAAATCCTCAGCTGATACGAGTGTTAGATACTTCATGTTATCGCCATATAATGGAGATGGCTCAGCACCAGATGGGGTTTCTGTGACACCAGTTAAACCATTCCATGGTATTCCAACAGGATACTCGCCATTTTGATCCATAACATACAAAACACATCTATCAACACCCGTTTCAAAAAAACGCGTACTGGTATCATCCCAAATTAGTTGAGTCATTCAGACATCCTCCAAAATATTATTAAACAAGCCTCCTCAGTTAGTTTCCTAATACGTCAAGGTAAACTTGTGATCTGGGGAGGAATACCACTGTCGGTAAACCGCCGAAAACGATTCCACTCTAATCGTTTCAGTCGTCGGGTTGAAGATCAAATAACGGATTAGGGTATTAAAGAAATGATCTCCCCAATCCCCTTGATAGTTAGCAAGCACTTGGTTTACAGATTGTCCACCGTCTGAATTTGCTACATGACGAGCGCAAGGATTAACGTGGCCAGAATGTACAAGGATCACATTATCGTGCAGTTTGATAAGCTCATCCCACATTTCATTACCCCAATGATAATCGGCATCGGTAATGCCTTCCTGCCCCCCATCTGGACCGAAAGAATCGCCCTCAGAATATGGCGTCCCATCGGTGTACTCGTAGGCGTGTGTAATGATGATCGCTTTTTTTGCTGCATGGGCGGTTAGCAAGGCATTTGCCCATTCAAGCACCGCTTGGCGAGGAAATAATTCCAGAGCAATAAAGATATAGTCAATGCCATCTATACTCAGAAGCATATAGGAATTCTCTGAATGTCCGGTTTCGAAGAAACCCCCAGACCACCAATTCTTTCCAGTGAAGTAACTTTGTCCAAACACACCGTTATGCACTATAGAGTTTCGTGGGCCATTATTGTAATCGTAGTCATGATTCCCAATCGCTACTAGATGAGGTATGTCTTCGATACTCCCAATTGCAGACACGAAAGCTGCCCGATCATCTGGGTGATCAACACTGTCCGCATAGTCGCCCCCATAGAGCACTGCTTGTAAATTCAATCCGGTCTGCTTGTCTCTAAGGTAATCGAATGTTGTCTGGATGTCACTTTCCGTCATCCATGTACCCACGTGCGAGTCCGTCATAAATACAACAGTAAATTCACCATCTCCAACAATCGGAGCAGGATATGCCGGGATGGTCACATCAAAAGGGAGAGCCGCCATAGCGTTGGAGATCGCTAGCGCTTGTACTTCTGTCAAGACTGAGTCGTAAATTACCAATGCCTGAATATTCCCAATTACTGGAAGCTGGGGGCCTAGACCAGTACATCCAATATATATCATGCTCTTGGTATTCGTTCCGAGATTTATTGCTCCATCCGAAACGCCATTGAGATAAGGTGTCCCACCTGCCATCCCAATAACACCGGCTTCCATTCCTCCAGGATTAGAAAGTATCCCAGTACCATTGATGTACCGTCTAGTTTCTCCCCTGTTTGGGGCAATAGAGAAATATGTACCATCTAAAGCACACATACCCGTATAGCCAGTGGATCCGATGAAACCGGAAAACCGCAGAAACATGCTCCAGCCATTTGTCTCCCCATTGCTTGAGGGGGTTATTCCGGTTTCCTTGTATTGTGTTCCATTAAACGTCCAGCCAGTTTCCGCTGCCCAGGTAGGAGCCACACCATTGACGAGATTATATGTTCCCGGATTGGCCAGGTTCACATAGCTTTCCTCCAGGTTGGCTGCACCAACCGCTGCATAGGCTGCGATGCAATTCTCAGCAGGGATCCCCCCACTAAGATACCAGGGAGAAAACTCCTCATTTGTTTCAACAGTTCGAATATGACTAAGTTCCACGTTCTCAAGAATAGTTGTTCCCCCCATCACCATCGAACCTATTCCTATTCCTATTCCTATTCCTATCCCAGACATTAAGATACTCCTATAATACCAGTCGCAGTTGTTCCAGTCTCATATATTCTCTTAGCTCGAATAGGATGAATAACTCCAGCTACTAAATTAGTAAAAATAATCGTACTACCCCCAACCATATCTACCTTAAGACTACCAGAAACACCAACATAAATTCCGCGTGTCGCATAACTAAGATCATGACTATTACTTGGAGTAATTGCAAATGCATCAACCCCAGAAGTAGTTAATCCTACTATAAAACTAGAAAATTTGTCTATCATTTTAGACTCCCTCCCAAAATATTATTGTTTCTCTTCTAATTCGGTATTTCTTCTTCTGATTCAGTACTCTGACTACGACTAAATACCATACTCTCAGAAACATGAGATGGTGATTCTCCTTGAACCATTAACCGCCATTCGTATTCTGCAATTTGTTTCTGTATTGCATCGACTAAAAAAGAATTGCTTGGAGGATCAAAAGATAAACGAATTTTGGCAAGAATATAAGTTTTAGCTAATTCGAATTGAAGCGTATCTCCTAAAAGATCTTCCCAATTCTCGCCTTCACCTTTTACAATAAACCCTCCGACGGGACCAACACCGAGTTGATTTAAATTAAATATAGCACTATTAATGTCGAGAAGAATATTTGTATCAAAACCATTATAATCCGCCTCGACACCTAATGCTAGTTTAACAGTATTTAATATACTATTCATATATGATTCTCCTTTAACATTTAACGCCAAGGAATAGTGTCATTAGGACGACGAACTATAGGCGGTTTTGGAAGTAGAGATTCATCACCAAAATGAATGGCACGATGAGTGTTATAAGTCGTACAAATAAGAAACTCAGGATCAAAAATGTCTTCATTTCCTGATTCTATATCATCAAGACTAATTGGATTCATATGATGAATAAGAAGCTCGACTTCAATCTCATAACCAGCTATCCCAAGATCACAAGCTTGGTCCCTTTCAATTACCTTATATCTAGTTTGTTTCCATTCTCTAGATCTATAAAGATTTTGATTTAAATATCGATCAAAGCCAAATATCGATTCTCCCACATGGCCTTTTAAACTAAGATATTTGAAACGTTCTTCAAATGTTAATAATTTTCGCAACTCTCTATAAGATCTAATCCTCAACATCATCGACACTATCCTCCTCCTTAGTACCACCATAAGCCCGCATAGCATTTAAAGCATTGGCATAGAGATCTTCAATTCGTTTTGCTGATTGAAGGGCCTCAGTTTTTGCCCGTAGAAGTTCGTTCTCTCTAGCAAGCTTTTCCTTCTCTAATCGTTCTTTAGTAGAACCAAGTTTTAGATAATGCGTAATGACCTGTGATGATGCGGTGCCATTAGAAAGTTGCTTTTCTGCCAAATCAACAGCCGCTTGTATAAGTTGATTCTCACGCCCCTCAACCGTTCTTGATGGAGGAGGAAGAGATTTTTTTGGCTCGGTAGTGTCTTTCTTCTTGGGCGCATTCATAGTCATTCATCTCTTAGAACTAATCTACTTATTCAAATTCCAAGATCTTCCAACAAGAAAAGAACCAGCAAAGAAAGCTAAACCAATCCAGCCAGGACTAATGTTTCCTACTCCAACTCCGAGGCCTTGCAGAACAAACAAAATTACAGCAATAATAAGGAATACTGTACTCATAATATTCTCCTTCGATTCATTAAAAATAAAGTGGGAGATCTACTCCACTTTTGTGGAATGTGGCCATAGACTCGCTTTGTTTTTTTATAGATTCCAAGCACTTTTAGAAGAGATATCTAGTAGTTTTAGATAACAAATAAGATAGCTTCTTGAAAGGAGAAAACTATTACCATCTTCTCTGTCAAACCTCGATATCTCTTCTGAAAGTGCTTGGAATCCATTATCTATAAATTACTTTTTTGGAGCCAGATCGACTGACCCATCGCCATCAAAAATAAACCATAGAGATAAAAGCTCAGCGGGAGTCCATTCTACCTGTTCGGCAAAGGCTAGATCGATCTTATAAGGTTGATATCCAGATTCTGTTTGAAGAAGTTCATCATGCATCGACTTCCATTTTGCCTGATCTTTATCTGGGATATCAAAGTTGGTGGTCCTTTCATCTAATTTCCAATTGTCAGATAACAATTTTATTCTCGTTTTATCATAGTCTTCTAATTCATGTGCAATTAAACGAAAATTCTTTGCTATCGCGTAGGCCAATCTTGCTGGCATTTTACGCCCAACAAGATTTTGTAAAACGGGCTGCGCAGTTAGTAAATCTATAACCTTCATTGTTTCTCCTTTCAATCAAAGACCTTATATCCAGTAGCCCCATATCTCCAAGTAAACAGTAAAGGTATTGGAGCCGCTTGCCTGGATCTGATAGTATATATCGCCATTGGCATCACATGGTACTACATGTGTCCCAGCGGTCCAGAAATTATTCGCATTGCCTCCACATCGCTGTGTCAATCCTTGACCGGCTGTATTGCTGGGACCAAGAATAATCCAGCACTCATTCGTAGCGCTGGCAGTGTCCCTCACAATGAGTTTAGCCAATACCGACTTAACACCAGCTGGTACGCCAAATACAGCACTCAAGTCTATCACAGTCTTTGCTGTGGTTGAGTAGGCATCCCCATCCCAACTAGTTGATGTGAGAGGTGCAGACAATGGAACAAAGATATAGCCTGTATAAAATGTGCTATTCTTATATGACTTCAATGCTCCTGTATACTCAATATTGCCATCCCCTGGATCTGTGTTAAGGCTGGTGTCTCCAACATAGAGTCCACGCCCGACACGTACATCTTCGCCAATCCAAGCATCGCCATTTGAAACTTGGAATCTACTGGTTGTACTAGTAGATTCAAAGAAGACTAAAAACGTTTCGTCGGCTGTATTAATGATGAACTCCATACCATAGTGGCTGTCAAAATAACTAGCTACAGGATTACCTAAATTGGTTAGAAGCCCAATTGACAATTCACGCTGGGTTCCATTCCACCAATTAATAGATCCACTACCATATGGCCCATAAGTAGCCGCAAGCTTTAGCCCCTCTACATCAAGAACTACAGCACCATCACCAGCAATTAATGCCCCAGTTGTGTCTATCTCTAACTGAGTGGTAGTGCCACCACGAAACAAAAGCTTCCCAACAGATTTATCCCATAGAATATTCGCCTTGGAAGAACTGTTGTCACCTAGTAGCACGTCTCCGGCACTTACTGCTTCACCATTGTAGGTCTGAGCATTAACGAACACCGACATAAATGTTGTAGCAGCGGCGGAAATATCCTCGCCAATGAATAAATCTCCATCCGAATTAATCTTAACACGTTCTGTAATATTCATTCGTAACGAGATGGAACCATCCTCGATAAGGACATTTCCCTGATTAACTGCTTCCTGCCCAATGCGCAAAGAGGTAGTATCCCATTTAGCGACAACAAAATCATCAACGTCCAGAAAACGGATACCATTTGTAGAATCTATCGTCATGTGGTCAGAACCATATTTTCCAAAAGCTGCTCCGTATAAATCAGTTCCATAACCATATATACCATTTAGATTTCCTATGGCCCAATATTCAGTCCAATCATTATAATATACTGAATTGCGAACATTTCCTACTATGCTCGGACCGTACTGGGAGCTGGACTTTATTCCTCTGTAGGAATACAAGTCAATAAATCCATCCCCAACGTTACCCGTATTAAATACAGCGTCGCCTGCGTACCATTGATGCGCCCCGCCACCATCTCTATTTCTGGTTACGTTGTATCCATATGGACCGGTACCAGTTGGAGTAGATATCACTAGCATAAACTCTACCTGGCCATTCGCTTCTAAATATACAGTATCATTCACTGCTAATTCATCATGTTTTACAAAAATGGTCGTATCTTCAGAAGACAGATCCGATGTCAATTCTGTTGTTGGTCCTACTAGAATCCTACCGCCTATTGTTCCGATAGTAGAAGCAGCTACCAAGGTCTCTACCCAAAGCTCCGCTGCGTGTATCGCTAAAAATTTCTTATTGATCAAACCAAGATTAAGATCATGGTTTGTTAATGGGTAGATATCATTTCCACCTGGATTCAAAGCAATATCACCACTAGGAGACAAAGTTAAATTAGAGCCACTTCGATCTCTAATGACATCAGTATTAATTCTTAATAAAGATACTGCACCCTCCGGGTTGGTTGCTAAGATACTAGCAGAGGCACCAGGGTTACTACTAATTGTTAAACCAGCAATTTCTCCAGCACTACTTTGTGCAAATATGGTATCGATTAAATCATCGTAGTTAGATGGAGTTATAACTTTTCTTAGATTAAAATAAGATTTTAAAGTATCTGAATCTTGTATAGCCATAAATCATTCTCCTTAGTTTGAGAAAGTAATTTCAGATGAAGCGTCGAAAGTAGCCTACGAGGGGATGGGTGGAGAAAGGACGGGTACTAGCCATAGCAACCGATAAAGAAATGGAATAAACCATTAAATGGATCAGACCTTCGACGCTTCACTTGAAATTACTTTCCAAAGGTGGAAAAGTTCACTAGCCACAGCATCAGACCAGAACCTATTCCCTTACCGCTGTTACGACCTTTAGAAATTCTACTCCTGCTCTGTCGGAACCCCGACATCAATGCGCAAAGAAACCGCCTGTCCAGAAACGACGGTGATATCGAGAATACCCATAATCTCGGTAACTCCCTCACCAAGATCAGCATCGCATGTGAAAGTCAGCTGAGTCACACCTGGAAGACCCGCTACAACTTCTCCGCTCATTCCATCAGGATTAACTAGGAATTGAGCAATTGACTCGTCGCCGACTACCCAAGAAGGTAGACCTTCCACGAGGGCATCGAAGCCCTTAGCATCGACAGGATGAACTGAAACCAGAACTTTTTGTGTATTCGTTAAAGTGACGGCCATATTTCCTTCTCCTTGAATAGAAAATTGATGGATATCTGGAATTTTTATATCCCAGCGGATGGATCCCTTTGGAGGATCCTGTAGAATCACAACTTGACGTACCCAATCGATAGATAAGTTCACTCTGAATACAGACATCACGCTCCTCTCTTTGGAATAGTTGATTAAATCTTCCGAATTGATCTCCTAAAATATCCCCCCGGGGAAATTTTTATG
>Ga0209079_10000097_pt1 | contig 42188 bp, 49 predicted proteins | sample PPLLaktember2015_2_FD_187259 | JGI IMG/M metagenome (GOLD analysis project Ga0209079, IMG submission 187259) | Freshwater sediment microbial communities from Prairie Pothole Lake near Jamestown, North Dakota, USA - PPLs Lake P7 Core (6) Depth... | ecosystem: Environmental > Aquatic > Freshwater... | reverse complement strand
GCTAGCAAATCCCTGGCGGCGAATGAGACAGCTGTCACAACGGCCACAGGCAACCGATCCGATCGGATCATAGCAGCTATGGGTCAGATGGAGCGGCGCTTGTAGCTTCATGCCCAATTGAATGATCTCTGCCTTGGACAGCCTCAACAATGGAGCACGGACTTCCAGGCGCGACCCCTCAACGCCACTCTTGGTGCCGGCCGCGACGGCCTGCTCGAATGCGCGAATGAATTCAGGGCGGCAATCGGGATAGCCTGAGTAGTCCAGCACGTTAGCCCCGAAATAGATGACCGACGCCCCTACCACTTCGGCATGGGCAGCCGCCAACGATAGGAAAATCAAATTTCTGGCAGGGACATAGGTGACCGGAATGCCCTGTGCCCGATCCTGCTCCCAGCGATTCTTTGGAACTTCCTGATCTCCGGTCAGCGCCGACCCGCCCAACGCGCGGAGGTCCACCTCCACGACCAGATGGTTTTGGACGCCGAACGCGGCAGCCACCTGTTTGGCTTGCTCGATCTCCACGGCGTGTCGTTGACGATAGGCAATGGTCAGTAGATAGAGCGCGAACCCCTCCTGCTTGGCTACTGCGGCCGTGACCGTTGAATCCAGTCCTCCGCTCAGGAGGACCACGGCACGTCGCTGGGGTGTTGCGTCATGAGGCATGGATGGCGGGGACGCCTGAAGTATCAACCCCGGCATGAAGTTTCACGCTGCACCGCACGGAGAAAGGGAAGCGGCTCAGCACATGACGGGACGCAGAAAGAAAAACGCGATCAATCGCGATCTTCTTCCTTTTCAATCTTTTCCAGCAACTCGGCTTTGGACTGACACTCCACGCAGAGCTTGGCAAAGGGCACAGCCTGAAGCCGCTTCTCGCTGATCTCAATGCCACACTCGGCGCACATGCCATACGTGCCGTCACGCAAGCGATTGAGCGACTCATCGATAGCCTGCCGGCGGCGATTGCGCATCTCCATGAGTGAGATGCCCAGTTCGCGATCAAGATCCATCAACGCCTGGTCACCGACATCACGGGCAGACTCCAATCGACGCTGTTGATCCTCGGTCAATGACTGCCCCAGGTTGCCTTCGATCTCGCGGATGATCTCTTGGCGTTTGCCCATCAACATCTGGTGCAACGTTTCCTGGCGGCGTTCACGGGCATCCCGGTCTTTCGCCGATTCTTTGGGACGCATCGCTTCGACGACGATCTGCACAGGATCCGCTTTCGCCGTCGCTACGGCGTCAGAAGCAGACTTCTTGGACTCAACCGCAGGGGCCGGCTTGGTCTTCTTCACTTCCGTTTTCTTTTTTGCAGGCACTTTGGTAGCCATAGAATAATGCTCCTTGGGTAGAGAATCCCCCAAAAAAAGTCCGGCATCTATATCACGGCATGTAGGCTTTGACAAGGGCTAGTGGTCAGAAACTCAGGCAGCCCTAGGAATAGAGGATCGTCGAATGCACAGGATAGCCAGCGAGCTTTTCTCTTCCTTTGAGCCCCTTTAGCTCAACCAGAAAATCGAGTCCCACGACTTCTCCTCCGAGTTGGCGGACCAGGCTGATTGTCGCCTCCGCCGTCCCTCCCGTGGCAAGGAGATCGTCTACGATCAAGACCCGCTCTCCTGATCCGATGGCATCCTGATGGATTGCCAAGGTGTTCGAACCATATTCAAGGTTGTACTTCACCTCGAAACAATCGGCCGGCAATTTCCCCGGTTTGCGAACCGGCACAAACCCGGCACCTAGCCGACCGGCCAACAAGCCTCCAAAGATAAATCCTCGCGACTCGATACCTATCACCTTATCGATTCGTGAATCTTGGTATCGTGCAGTGAGGTCGTCGGTCAGCTTGCGAAACGCCGCTGCGTCTTTCAGCAATGTCGTAATGTCGTAAAAGAGGATACCGGGCTTGGGGAAATCCGGCACTTCGCGGATGAGGGCTTGATAATTGATGGCGGTCTCCGGAATTAGAGCAGGTCAGCCTGGGTCATGGTCTTTCGCTGGATGGTGCCCCGAAGCCGGACTAACGCCGTGGTTTCGATCTGGCGGACCCGCTCACGGGTCAACCCCATCTCCCGGCCGATTTCTTCCAGCGTCTTAGACTCATCACCATCGAGCCCAAACCGCGACACAATAACAGTTTGCTCTTTTTCAGGCAACTCCTTGACCCAACTCATCAGTTCAGTCCGACGCCGGACCCCATCCGCCGTGTCGTCGGGAGACATGCACATCGGATCTTCGATGACATCGCGCAGGAAGGTATCCGTGCGATCGTTAATGGGACTATCCAGCGAACAGGTCGTCCGGGTCAACTGCTTCAGGTCGAGGATCTCCTCCTCGTTGGTCTTCATCTTCTTCGCCACTTCGTGCGGCATCGGTTCCCGGCCAAGTTCCTGCACCAACTGCTCAACCTTCCCCATATACCGGTTCAGCCGCTCGACCACATGTACCGGCAGACGCACCAGCTTGCCCTGATTGATGATGGCCCGTTCGATGTATTGGCGAATCCACCAGGAGGCATAGGTGCTGAAACGGAACCCGCGCTTATAGTTGAACTTTTCAACCGCTTTGATCAGTCCAAGATTCCCTTCCTCGACGATATCCGAAAACGGAAAGCCTCGATTGATATAGCGCTTGCCGATGCTGATCACCAGGCGAAGGTTGGACTCGATCATGATCTGCCGCGCCTGCTCGTCGCCGGCCTGCACACGCTTCCCTAACTCCTGCTCCTGTTTGAAATTCAGCAAGGTCGAGCGACGTACTTCGCGCAGATAACTCTTGAGCGTATCCAATCCCTCAGACCGGTTCGAGGACTTCTCCTCGCGATCAGGCGGACCGTCCACTTCGATCTCCTCGATCGCCTCGACTTCATCGGCCGACTGTCGTCGGGCTTCACTCATGTCCTGAAGCTCCTCATCCTGTCGACTCATATCGGCCGGTATCCTTTAATTTGTTCAGCTAGTGCCATATCTGGAACTCGGTAAAACGTTGGGACCCCGGATTCCACTCCACCGTCACCGCCTTGACCCGTGCGGCCGGAGGCCCGATCCCCAACTCGGCAAGGAGCGCCTCGATCGTCTCGCGCGGCCCTTCGACATCCAACTCGACTCGACCATCGTCGAGGTTGCGCACACCGCCGACTAACTTGCGCTGCGTGGCGACTCGAGCAGCAAAGGCCCGGTACCCAACTCCCTGCACACGACCGCTCACGAGAATGTGAGCCCGTACCGGAGATGTCACCTTCGAATCACTCATGCGAGCCACGATGGATTGCACGACACGCTGGAATACTCTCACACCTCCCGAGACCCGTCACGCGTTTTGCAAATCTACGCGAGGATGATCAGGCCGTACGGGCTCAACCAGCATCGTTGGTTGCGATTGATCGCCGCGCATCGATGAACAAGGCCACTTCGGGACAAGCTCGCGTCAGCGTGGCAAATCCCTGAGGAAGGGATCTCCTGTAGATCATCACTCCACGCCGAGTGAAAAGCAGCCGTACACACGACGCAACAGACAAAGGAACGAATGGCTGAAGAGTTTTCTCCGCGTGCTTCACGAGAGAGACTTCGAGGAGAAGCACGCGGCACGAGAGAGAGGGATTTGGTCGGGGCGAAAGGATTTGAACCTTCGACCCCTGCGTCCCGAACGCAGTGCGCTACCGGGCTGCGCTACGCCCCGACTAGGCGAATCAGAAATGCGGGAGCCGGATTGTCTTACAAGATGGGGGTAAAACGCAAGCCATGGGCTTCAGCAACTCCTGAACAGGTTACCTGGCCATTTTTTAGGTTGACACCCTTGGCCAATCCTGGATCGGATTGAATGGCCCGATCGACCCCTTCTGAGGCCAGACGAAGGAGATAGGGCAAGGTGGCATTCGTGAGCGCGAACGTGGACGTCCGTGGAACGATGCCCGGCATGTTAGCCACACAGTAGTGCACCACACCATCGACGAGATAGACAGGATCTGAATGGGTCGTTGCCCTCGTCGTCTCTAAACAGCCGCCTTGATCGACTGAGACGTCCACCACGACTGCCCCCGGCTTCATCCGCGCCACCATGGCCCGCGAAACCAACCTGGGTGCCTTGGCCCCCGGAACGAGCACCGCGCCGATCACAAGATCAGCCTCACGCACCGCCTGCTCGACAGCAGCTTCATTCACCGCGCGCGTAACAATACGTCCCTGATATAAATCGTCCAGATACCGCAACCGATCGACATCTAAATTGATCACGGTCACCTGCGCACCCAACCCGACGGCGATCCGGGTCGCTGAGGCCCCGACCACGCCGGCGCCAAGCACCACAACTTTCCCAGGCTCAACCCCGGGCACTCCAGCCAACAACACCCCGCGTCCTCCCTGAAGCTTTTCCAAATAGTGGGCACCCACCTGAACCGACATGCGCCCGGCGATTTCGCTCATCGGCTTCAGCATCGGGAGACTGCCATCTCGCGCCACGGTCGTTTCGTAAGCGATGGCGGTGATCTTCGTATCTAATAGAGTCTTCGTGAGTTCGGGAAGGGAGGCGAGATGAAGGTAGGTAAAGAGAACCTGTCCGGGACGAAACAACGGACACTCGGACAAGAGCGGTTCCTTGACCTTGACGATGAGGTCCGCTTTCTCAAACACCTCTGTTTTGGATGAGGCGATCGCTGCACCGGCCCGTCGATACTCCTCATCGGTGAAGCCACTCCCCGCCCCTGCCGTCGGCTCCACCCAGATCGTGTGCCCGGCCTTGTGCAACGCCGAAGCCCCATCCGGGGTCAGGCTGACGCGATATTCGTGATCTTTGATTTCTTTGGGAACGCCGATAATCATGCTCGATCCTATACGACTAACCGCAGTAGTCGCCCTGTCATAATTTCACAGGCTTCTGCCAGGGTGCTGGCTGCGGTTACTTTGATGGATCGTGCCATTCCTTTATCAGAAATAGCAAATGGGCTCACCACGCAACTAGACAGTCCAAAAACCCCTGGTGTAAGATGCGCGCGCCATTGAATATTTTCCCGCTCACCTTATCGAGGAGGCACCCAATGGACCTGTCGACCGGATCGTGTCATGCCTGTCAGTCTTCTTCCGGCCCGGTGATCAAGTATTCATTGGGGAAGGACTTTTTCGGTCGACCCTACGACCGGCTGTCGCCTTCTTCCGACCAAAGTCCGAAATGGTATTGCGAAACCTGTTCGATGCATAAGACTCTGCAGCGGGACTTCCGCGATATTCGAACGGAATACGATAAGCTCTCTGCCTCTCAGACCTCGGAACTGGCCAAGGGCGAAGAGTTTCGCCGCGCGTTCCTGCGGCTGCGGGAAATCCGCACAATCCTGGATGCCCAGCCTGGCCAGTCTCCGTTTCTCAATGTTGCAGAGGTCCAGTTGCTGATGGAGCGACTCAATACCGCCACTATGCCCGCTTAGGACACTACCGATGCCTGGATTCAAACGTCATATTTTCGTCTGCACGAACCAACGGTCCGCCGATGACCCCCGCGGCAGTTGCTCGAAACTGGGTTCACAAGCGTTGCACGATGTGTTCAAACAGGAAACCAAGCGGTTGGACTTGAAGAACATCGTCCGTGCGAACAAGGCCGGCTGCCTGGACCGCTGCGCCGAAGGGCCCAGCGTAGTGATCTATCCCGAAGGCGTCTGGTACACCGTCAGGTCGGAAGCCGATGTCAAAGAGATTATGGAGTGCCATGTGATAAAGGGCGAAGTCGTCAACCGGCTGCTCATGCCTGATCATCCGGCACCGGCGAAACTCCCACCGTTGTCCAAATAAGACGATACACGGACACTATGGCTGTCGAAGAAAAGTGGAAAGCCAACCAGGAAAAGGTGGCCTTCACCAAACAATTTCCCGGGCTGACGCTGGACTGGAATACCTGTGAGGGGAAAACCGTTCAAGCGGTCGTTGCGCTAACGGGCAAACAGGGTGCGGCTGTGATCGTCTATACTGACGGCGCGTTTACCATCGTGCCCCCGTTGGCGCCGGAAGCCTGGGAGTTCGGCCAGGCACTGATTGATGCCCGCGCGCACCTTGAGCCGAAGCACCAGGCTGCCTATGTGGAGTATGACCGGCTGGCCAAGAAAGATAAGGATGCGCTCAAGTCTGCCAGAGCGGACAAGATCATCGGCGCGATCGAGAATAATCTCGAACAGATCCCCGAACTCAAAGACCGGCTGAAAGCCCTCGTGAAGGAGTGGAAGTGAGCAGTCTTCCCGACAAAAACATGTTTGAGATCTTCTCTCAAGGTCTCTTTGAAGGAGTGAAGCCTATGATGGTCATTCGCGATCACCTTGTCCGCCATCCGGACCGTTGTCTGCACAACGGCATCTGCATTCCCATCTGCCCGACCAGCGCCTGGCTCTCGACGCCTCCCTATAAGTTCGATCCCTCCCGCTGCCTGGAAAGCTGCCGCCTCTGCCTGGACGCCTGCCCGTCTCAAGCAATCTTCGCGGTGTTCAAGAAGGGCGAAAAGATTCTGGAGCCGCAGAAGAAGTAGAGCCAGTCTAGGCGATCTGCTTTCTCAACCTGCCCCAATAGGCCGTTCCGACATAGCCGCAGGCGCCCGTGAAGGTGGTCAGAGCTAGAATCTGGTAGACCTTGCTGCGAGGGATTTTCACTTTTACGGCGGGGTTCAAGAGATCCGGCGAATGCAGCACCAGCTTGAGTGATTCGCCGGCTGACAGGATGGGCCACATGCAGGACAGTCGCAGCCGCATTTCGTGGCGCGGAATCGACATGGTATACATCCAGCCCTGATCCAGATGCTGTGTGGCCATTCGGACAAGCTTACTCAGGACCGGCCTGAAGCGTGGCAGATTGGTCTGGTCCAGGAGATCACGCGGCGTCAGCCCAGCCTCAGCTAACATCGTCTCAGGAATGTAACAACGGCCCTTCTGCAGATCGTGTGCGATATCTTTCACAATGTTCGTCAGCTGCAGCCCTTTCCCGAACCGCACCCCCACATCCGACATGTGCCGCACATTCCATGACGCCAGCGACTTCCGATGTGCGCACATGAGATCGGTCCAGAACTCGCCGACACAACCGGCCACGTAATAGGTGTACCGATCCAGATCGTCGAGCGTCTTCAATGCCACGAGATCTTCGACCGACTGTCCGGGAAAGCGGCTGAGATCCATCTCCATCCCCTGCGTCAGCGTCGTCATGAGCCGTTGCACACGACGCCGATCCTCGGGGGAACATTCCTGGAAGAGTCGAAAGCAGTCTTCCAATCGTTCGAGGAGAATACGTTCTGACGAATCCTGCTGGAGCGGGCTCATCGCCTGCTGGATGTTACGAATCTGCGACCATGAGATCTGGTCGCTCACAAACTGCGCTTTCAACTGACTGAGGAAGTCGAGACGCCGTGCACGCTCAATCAGATCCGTATCGGCGATGGTGTCGGCTGCGCGGGCAAACAAATAGCCCAAGCCAATCTGATCCCGTACATCTGCCGGAACTACGACCAACGTCGTATAGAACAGACGGGACACTTGCTTGAGCAGGTCGCGAAGCAGCGCAGGCTTGGAGGGATTGGTACTCGTGGAACAACCTCTACTTTACTTCGAGCTTACCTTCCATCCCCTTGTCGCGATGGCTGGGCAGGGGCCAGAGACGCTTGTCACAATAGATAGGAAACGTTCCCGTTTGTGTCGGCGTGAACTTGATGGTGACGGTTTTCCCGGCCGACAAGTCCTGCTCAACGGAGAGTTCCTTGATGATAAAGTTGTGCGGCGTAATCGTGGTCACGCTCGTCAAGGTCAACTCCACCGGCTTCCCGGCTTCGACAATCAAGTGATTCGGCGTATAGGAATAACTGTCGAGCGTGATCGTGGCGCGCTGAACCCCATCAGCCCCCACAGGGACCATGAACGGCGGAGCCGGCTGGGCAACATCGGCAGCCTGGACAACCGCAATCTGCAAGGCGAGCATCAATCCAACAACACAGATCAGCCTACACGCTCTCATGCGCACCTCCACGATGAGACCCTTCTAACAGGATCACGACGAAGGGGTCAACTTTCCCTCACACATTCAGGAGCTTCCGGAGTCTTGACCTTTGCCGATCGGGCCTTATGTTCAGACACTCGCGACACGAAATACCGGCGGCTGCATTTCGAACGAGCGGTTTGTGTATAATCATGGCAACGTAATCACTCGCCCCGTATTGGCGGCGAGCTTCTGTCCCTAAGGAGGATATCGATGAAGTGGCTTAAGGGCATTGGGCTCTTCTTAATTGCGAACTTCTTAATCTATCTAACGCTCTCAGTCACGGCCAACCTGTTGGTCAATATGGTGCTCCCGGCATTCGGCATCGACGTGCGCGGGGTGTTTAGCCAGCAACTGCTAGTCTGGTCGCTCGTGATCGGATTCGGCGGCGCCTTCATCAGCTTGGCCTTCTCCAAGCAGATGGCTCGCGCGATGCTCGACTGCGAGCAGATCACCCAGCCCCGGTCGCAGGCAGAACATGTGATCTATGGGTCAGTACAGGAGATTGCACAACGACTGGGAATCACGATGCCGGAGGTCTGGGTCTACAACTCACCGGACCCCAACGCCTTCGCCACAGGTCCCAGCAAGAACAACTCCATGGTCGCCGTCTCTACGGGTCTACTCCAGAACTTGAAGGAAGGTGAAGTGAAGGCCGTGCTCGCCCATGAGATGGGACACGTCTACAACGGCGATATGTTCACAACCACGGTGCTCGCCGGACTTATGAACACCTTCGTGCACTACATCAGCAATTTTCTTTCCAGCATGGTGGGGCAACCCTCGGGACAGGACCGGGAAGAAGGCAGCTCTGCAGGCAATCCGATCCTGGCCTTGGTGGTCTACATCGTCTTGCAAGTGGTGCTTTCGTTCCTCGCCATGCTCGTCGTGAGCTGGCATTCACGCCGCCGTGAGTTTGCCGCCGACGCCTTCTCCGCCAAGGTCTACGGGAAAGAGTCGATGATCGGCGCGTTGCGCGGCATCGATCGGTGGGTCAGTCGCACGCAGTTTCAACCCAGCGAACACGATGCCTTAGCCACCATGAAGATTTCCGGCAACAGTTCGGGATTCATGCATCTGCTCGCGACCCATCCACCGATCGAAGAGCGGGTCGCGGCACTGGAACAGCTCTAAAGCAGAAGGAGCCCGCTATGAAAACCTTTATCATTGCAACATCGTTTATGACGCTCATGGGTGGGCTCTTAATGTCGATGCCTGCTGCGCAGGCTGAACCGGAAGGACTCCTGATGACGGCGAAAACGACCAACCTCTACGATTTCACGATGGATGATATCGATGGAAAGCCGGTCAACCTGGGGCAATACAAAGGCAAAGCGCTCCTCGTCGTCAACACGGCCAGCTTTTGCGGCAATACCCCCCAATACACGGAGCTTGAAGCTATCTACGAACAATACCATGACAAGGGGTTTGAGATTCTGGCATTTCCCGCCAACAATTTTGGCCAGCAGGAACCGGGAACGAACGCGGAGATCAAGGGCTTCTGCCTGACGAAATACAGCGTCAGCTTTCCCCTCTTCAGCAAAATCAGCGTCAAGGGATCGGACAAGCACCCGCTCTATCAATACCTGACTGAAAAAAGTCCGTTCCCCGGTGAAGTGGAGTGGAACTTCCAGAAGTATCTGGTCGATCGGAACGGCAATGTCGTGGCGCGCTTCCCGCATCGCATGAAGCCGTCATCGCCTGAAATCGTCAGGGAAGTGGAACGAGTGCTCGCCGCCAAGTAGCGGCATCACTCTCTGCGATAAAACGTGATGTGCTGCCGATACTCCTGAATCGCGGCTTCCAGCGAGGCCTTGCCCAGGGGAATGTTCGCCTCCAGCGTATCTTCGATGGCGATATCATCGATCTCGACGTCGTAGCGATCCTGAATGTTGGTTCGAACAGGCCCTCCCTGCGTGATATCCCTCGGCATAAAGATCTCTTTCCAGACTTCTTTTTCGACCAGACAGACATCCCGAAACCGCTCATAGAGCAACGTCAGCTTCTCTGGATCTGACACCTTCACGCGTTCTCCCATCGTGGCATGTACTCCTTCGTAGTTTCGCAATGAACTCAGGTGTGGATTGGTATCGATCAGCGCGTCGGCGGAGAAGGAGAAAGCATCTTGTCGGTAATCGTAAACCGCAGTGTCCCCACCTGATTGACCGCATGAAACGACTGTTGGCCATGCGGAGCGATGTAGAGCTTGACCACATACCTCCCCATCGGCCAGCGCTCGCCCGGTCGCTTCAACTCAAGAAACCCATAACGTTCATAGCCGGGCAACTCCAGAATATCCTCCCCGAACGGCTTGGCGGGCAGGGTGCCGCCCTCCCCCTCCAGAAACCACTGCGCACTAAATTGTGTGGGGTCTTCCAAGGGAGCCGATTCGAACACGATGTACACCGCCGCGGCATCCGGCGGGAACACTGAGGTGGGATCCACCGGTTTTAATCGAGGGTCCTGCGTGTACCAGCCTTTTCTCCCGAACGTATCCCACTCGACTTCGTACCCCCTGGCCAGCTTGATCCAGGTAAAGAGCGATTGAGGAATTCCGGCTTTCTGGTCGTCGAAAGAGGGACTTTGCGTCGATCCAAACTCGGTCGTTTCCTGTTCTTTCTGGGGCATCAAATCTTTCCCGTTTGCCGGAGAGCCCCAGAGGCCCACTGCCAAGAGGCAGCACCCCACAGGAGATAACGTAACCAGGGTACGCCATCGATTCGTGCCGACTCTGAGCCATAGACTTCTCATTGTCCTCATCCTGGTACTCATGGTATCGGGAGTCAGCGACAGGGGTCAACCATACACTCGCCTCGATCGATGGAGAGATTGCTTGGTCGCGTCCTGTGATAGAGTGCCGTGACGGTCACACTTCCCTGCGAACATAACCGAATGAATTCAGCCGTCCCCGCTGCCTCGACTCAGGAATCTGCCGATACAGCCGCCGCGCATCAATCGGGACGGCGGTTCGGTCTGCGTGACGGCATCTTTCAGGCCACGACACAGGGGGCCGGCGAGCAATATCTTTCGGCCTTTGCGCTCATGCTCCACGCCACCCCGTTTCAGTTGAGCCTGCTCTCCGCTCTCCCACAGGTGCTCGGCACCTGGGCCCAATTTGTGTCCGTGAAGGTGTCGCATTTGTTTCCCGATCGCAAGGCCCATGTACTCTGGGGCATTATCGGACAGTCTATCGCCTGGTTTCCTATTCTAGTGCTCCCGCTTCTCTTCCCTCAGTGGGGGCCGTGGCTGATCGTCGCCGGAGCAGCCTTCTACTTCGGCTCGACCCATTTTACATCTCCTGCCTGGACAAGCCTGATCACCGATCTGCTCAGCGCCAACGAACGGGGGGCCTATTTTGCCCGGCGCTCGCAACTCATGGCCATCACGAGTTTTGCAGCGCTTTGCCTGGGCGGGGCGCTCCTCACGTCCTTCGAGCAATATGACCGCCTCTGGCTCGGATTCGCACTGCTCTTTGTGATCGCCGGAGTGTTTCGCAGTTTCTCCACGTTCTCACTGGCCAGGATGACCGATCTCCCGATCCACCATGAGGAACCGGCAAGTCGAGGCTTTCTTGCCTTTCTCCGCACCGGCACGACGAAAGGCTTCCGCCGCTTCCTTCTCTTTTCCGGCCTGATGCATCTCGCCGTCTTGATCTCAGGTCCTTTTTTCGTGATCTATATGCTGCAGGACTTGCATCTCTCGTACTGGGGATACGGCACCTGGGCCGCTGCCGCCATTGTCGGCCAGTTTGTGACCCTCCCGGGCTGGGGCGAATTCGGGGACCGCTTTGGGAACAAGGCGCTGCTCACCTTTACCGGATTGCTGGTGGCGTTTCTTCCCATGCTATATCTGATCAGCATGACCTGGCTGTTTCTGGTGCTCGTGAATTTTTTTGGAGGGGTCGTCTGGGCGGGACTGTCGCTCGGGCTGAGCAACTACGTCTTCGATGCCGTGCGTCCGGCGGATCGGGCAAAAGCTGTTGCAGTCTCAAGTACCGTGAATGCGATCGGATGGGCCATGGGTACACTTATCGGCAGTTGGCTCATCGCCACCGTGCCGGGAGATCTCCAACTTGGATCCTTGCGCATCGATCCTATATCGAATCTCCCGTTTATCTTCTTCATCTCAGGAAGCCTGCGACTCGTCATCTCACTGACCTTGCTCCGAACGTTTCACGAACCCCGGCGTGTCGAAGAGCGAACCTCGGCGCGATTATTCTTGGAACTTCCGCTGATCAAACCCTTGGGAGCGCTTCTCCTTCGACTGCCGGAGAAATCCTCTCGCTAACGCGGCATCGCAGGATCAGCCGAACGACCCTGTTCTTCCAGCTTCAATTTCTCGAAGGTCTTGTCGGCATGACCGCGCACCTGCTCAGGCGTCATTGTAGAAGTCGACTTTGGTGCGTCGTTCGCACAACCGCTGAGACCAAGAACCATGCTCGCTACAACCGCTCCGGCTCCCACCACTCGCACTCGACCCCTCATAGCCTCTCCTTTCCTCTAGCCAAGCCGACCATCTTAATTCGCTCGTATTTCTCTCGCACCCATCATAATACGCTTTCATATCACCCCGCGCCATGACACCCTATTCGTTGACTCGCTCAAGGGGCCAGAGTATTCTGATCGTATACTACTGATTCCAATGAACAATTGAGGTGATCATGTCGTTACGGGACCGATTAACAGAAGATTTGAAGCTGGCGATGAAATCGAGAGATCAGCTTCGGATGGATGTCATCCGGATGGTGAAAGCCGCGATCATGAACAAAGAGATGGAACTTAAGAAGGATCTGGACGACGCGGAGATGAGCAAGATCATGACGACCTTAATCAAGCAACGACGTGACTCCGTCGAGCAGTACGAAAAGGCCCAGCGCCCTGAGTTGGCGGCAAAAGAGCGCCAGGAAATCACGATCATTGAGGGCTATCTCCCTCAAGCACTCTCCTCGCAACAGCTTGCGGACCTTGTCGGAAGCGTGATCGCCGAGTCAGGCGCGCGCTCACTGAAAGAAATGGGCACAGTCATGAAAGCGGTGATGGTCCGCCTGGCCGGGCAACCCGTGGACGGAAAAGTCATTAGCGATCTCGTCAAATCGAAACTCCAATAGACCATTCCCTGGCCCCACTCGGACGCCCCAATCGCATTTGCTATACTTAGGAAATATCCTGTGGAGAGAATAGTTCGCCTATACTCCCCCCAGTTTTTTCCGCAACCGTCCGTTAAGGGATAGTATCATGGCCATTCTGATCGTCGATGACTCCCCTGACCAACACCTGCTCCTGCGCTCGCTCCTGACCAAGGCGGGGCACGGAGATATCCTGACAGCGGAATCCGCAAAAGCCGCGTTTGCCACCCTCAATCTGGAGGGAACCACGCTGTCCACTCCGGTCGATCTCATTCTCATGGACGTGTTGATGCCGGAGCTTGACGGCGTCTCTGCCTGCCGACAGGTAAAGAGTACGGCCCACCTCCGCGACATCCCGATCATCATGGTCACCGCAAAGAACGACCTCGGCAATCTGAAAGAGGCCTTTGCAGCCGGAGCCATGGACTACATCAATAAGCCCGTGAACAGCGTGGAACTCCTTGCCCGCGTCTCTTCTGCCCTGGCTCTCAAGCACGAGATGGATTGCAGGAAAGAGCGGGAGAGCGAGTTGCAACGGAGCAACGACGATTTGCAGCGGGCTCTCAAAGAAGTGAAAGTCCTTCGCGGCCTGATTCCTATTTGCGCCTCCTGTAAGAAAATCCGTAACGACGGGGGCTTCTGGCAGCAGCTGGAAGAATATCTCTGCGATCACTCCGAGGCCGAATTCAGCCATGGCCTCTGCCAGCCCTGTGTCAAAAAGCTTTATCCTGGTGTTTATCCAGACTAGCTGGTACGGTTCTTAAAGCATCTCACTGCGAGTACATTACACACATGGCTATTCTGATTGTCGACGACTCTCCAGATGATCGCTTGCTGTTGCAATCGATCCTCTCCGCCGCCGGGTACGAGCAAATTCTTGTTGCCGAATCGGCCAATCATGCTTTCAAACTCATCGGATTAGATAACGGGAAACAAGCCGCGGCCAGGGTCGACCTGATTCTCATGGACATCCTCATGCCAGCTATGAGTGGCATTGAAGCCTGTCGCCAAATTAAAGCGAACGACCGATTCCGGGATACGCCCATCATCATGGTGACCGTCAAGACAGACCCGGTTGAGCTCCAACTCGCGTTCGCCGCCGGCGCGATGGATTACGTCGCCAAGCCTGTCAATAAGATCGAACTGCTGACCCGCGTGCGGTCGGTGCTCCGGCTCGTCCATGAAATCGACCGACGGCGGGCACGGGAACAGGAACTCCTTGAAGTCATGCGGCAGTTGCAGGAAGCCAACCAGATGCTGCTCCGGCTCTCCTGCCTGGACGGCCTTACCGGCATTACGAATCGGCGTCAATTCGACGATTTCCTCGATCAGGAATGGCGCCGCGCCGTCCGCGATTCGACCCCGGTCTCGCTTATCATGTTCGATATCGACCGATTCAAGACCTATAACGACAGCAAAGGCCATACAGCGGGAGACGAGTGCCTCAAACAAGTGGCCACGGCCGTCACGGGAGCCGTCAACCGGCCAGGCGACCTGGTGGCTCGCTACGGCGGGGATGAATTCGTCATTGTCCTTCCCGGCACCGGCATCGACGGCGCGGCGCAAGTCGCTGAAGGCCTCCGCCGAAGGGTCGAGGAGTTACGAATTTCTCATACTGACGACGCCCTGGTTACTGTGAGCGTCGGCTATGCCAGCATGGTTCCCAATCGGCATGCCTCGCCGACCGACTTGATCAAGGCCGCAGACCAGGCCCTCTACCAGGCCAAGCAGGAAGGTCGGAACCGGGTAAAACCGGCCGGCCTTCTCTCGCTGGTGCAAGATACCCACGACAGCTAGCCACAGTCGAGAAGATCACCCCAACTGACCCAGAAGAGAGCGGCATGCCACGTCACCCAGATCTTCCTCGACGAAAATCGACGAGGCCTTCGCCAGCCGCTTCACGCCGGCGGGCCCGCACCACCCCATCGACCACGGCTAGGGCCACCCCAAAACGACCTCGCACAACCCCAGCCAGGCTCTTGGAGCAATACCAGGATGCCCTGAGAACCCTCGCCCACAATGACGCACTGACCAGCGGAGATTTGCCCGCTGCATTCCAGGCCATTACGGCTGTGTGCGGGAACCTCTTACAGGTGGACCGCGCAAGCATTTGGCTCTTCGATAGCACCCGGCTTGCGATATCCCAGATCGATCTCTACGAGAACAGTACGCACCACACTCCGCCTGATACCGCCCTCACGGTCGCGGACTACCCCCTCTACTTCCGCGCACTCGCGGGCGAAGAACATGCGATCTCCGCCCACGATGCTCTGTCCGATCCACGCACTGCCGATTTTGCTGAAACCTATCTGAGCCCCCAGCGCATCGGCGCCATGCTCGACGCCCCGATCCGCCAGAAAGGACAAGTCGTCGGCGTGCTGTGCGCCGAACATGTCGGTGGCCGCCGCCAATGGACGCCCTACGAAGCCCACCTCACCAGCTCCCTCGCCACCATGGCCACGCTGGCGCTGGAAGCCGCCGAACGACGGGAGGCCGAGCTGGCCCTCCGGATTGCCAAAGACGCCGCCGAAGTGGCGAGTCAGGCGAAGAGCGAATTTCTCGCCAGCATGAGCCATGAGATTCGGACACCCATGAATGCCATTATCGGCATGGCAGACCTGCTCTGGGAAACCCAGATGACCCCGGAGCAACGGAAGTATCTGCGCATCTTTCGACGGGCCGGCAGCAATCTTCTGAACCTCATCAACGACATTCTCGATTTGTCGAAAGTCGAAGCAGGCCACCTGGAACTCGAATCCATTGACTTTGACCTGAACGAAGTCCTCGACAAAGCCGTCGAGATTCTCGCCATGCGCGCGAATGAAAAAGGGTTGGAACTCGCCTGCCACCTGGCGCCGGATGTCCCCTCTTCCCTCATCGGCGATCCTCATCGGCTCAACCAGATTCTGATTAATTTGATCGGCAACGCCTTGAAGTTTACCGACAAGGGCTCGGTGATCGTCCGGATTACCAATGAGCCGGGTGCCACCACGCCAGGCATGATCCGATTTTCCGTCACCGACACCGGGATCGGAGTCCCGCCTGAGCAACTCGCAAAGATATTCGAAAGCTTTACTCAAGCCCATAGTTCGACCGCCCGCCATTACGGAGGGACCGGATTAGGCCTTACCATTTCCAAACACCTGGCGGAACGGATGAACGGGCGCATCTGGGCTGAAAGCACGGTAGGACAGGGCAGCACCTTTCATTGCACACTCGCCTTCGGCATCACCTCCAAACCACCTGTGAGCAGGATGATCCCGCAGATCAACTTGTCAGGCGTGCACACCTTAGTCGTAGATGACCACCCCACCAATCGCCTGATTCTCAGAGAGACGTTAGGTGCCTGGGGAGCCACCGTCTCCGAGGCGGAGAACGGCTCGGCAGGCCTGGCCGAACTCCGGCGTGCGGCCGAATCCGGCACGCCGTACGAACTGCTCCTGCTGGATTGCCGTATGCCCGGCATGGACGGATTCGCCGTGGCCGAAACGTTGAACAACTCGCCCATTCGAAAAGGGCTGACAGTCATCATGCTCACCTCCAACCACTGGGCGGACGATATCGCCCGCACCTATGATCTTGGCCTTGGCGGGTATCTCGTCAAACCAATCAGGCGATCAGATCTATACCAAACAATCGGCATCGCCCTGGGACGCACAAAAGGACTGCCTGTCATCGACACCACGCTCCCGGAATCGACAACCCCGACGTTGGCACTCCGGATACTGCTGGTTGAAGATTCCGCAGATAATCAGCTCTTAATCCGTTCCTATCTGAAAAACACCAACCACCGCCTTGAAATCGCCGACAACGGTGCCATCGCCGTCGAAAAATTCAAGAACGGACACTACGATCTCATTCTCATGGATATGCAGATGCCTGTGATGGACGGCCTGACCGCCACGAAAACCATTCGCCGCTGGGAACGCGATCAGGACCTGCCACCGACGCACATCATCGCGCTGACCGCTTTGGCCCTCAGAGAAGAAGCCGTCAAAATCTTTGAGGCCGGGTGCAATACCCACATGACCAAGCCCGTAAAAAAGACCGCCCTCATCGAACTCTTACAAGCCTGTAAAGGACATCGCCCATGACCAATCAGAAGCTGGCCTCTCCCGAGCGCATCACGGTCTACATCGACCCGGATCTGGAGGACATCATCCCGACCTTCCTGGCCAACCGCCAGAAAGATCTCCAGACGCTCCGTACGGCCATCACCGAAAAGGATTTCGAGACGATTCGCATCCTCGGTCATCGCATGCGGGGCGATGGAGGCGGCTATGGGTTCAACGCCATTAGCGACATAGGCGGCGTTATGGAGTTGGCGGCAGGCCGGCGCGATGAGCCCGCGATCCATCGCCAAACCGCTGCGCTCGAAGACTTTCTCTCCCGCGTCCACATCATCTACCGCGCATAACCGAGCGCGGGACAGCCTCTTCCCGCGCTCAGCGGACGACCAGGACAGAACAGGTACTGTGCTGCACCACGCGCGTCGACACACTCCCCAACAAGACCCGCCCGATGGCCCCAAGGCCCTTCGCTCCGGTGATGATCAGATCGGCCTTGTGGGCCTTGGCGACTTTTAGAATCTCCTCGGCCGGCTTGCCAAGCTTTGGAGCCTCTTGAACCTGAAAACCGGCCTTTGCCAGCTTGTCGGCATACCGCTGCACAATCGCCTTACCCGTCTCGCGTACTTCCGGATATTTGAGGAAAGGCATCGCGTGCACCACAGTGACATTCACCGGTTGCGCTTCAGGCCCGTTCGACTGTGGGTTGATATTCCTGACGAGAAACCGAACCGCCTTGTCTGATGCCGAAGATCCATCGATCGCCAGCACAATCTGCTTGAGCGGACGCGGCGCCTCTTTCACAATAAGCACCGAACAGTCGGCATGATGAATCGCATGAGTCGAGATACTCCCCAGCATGAATCGATCCAACGCGTCCAGACCTCGTGATCCTAGCGCCAGTAACCCGACCCCTCGTGAAGCATGTTTGGTGATCGTCGAGGCCACCGCGCCTCGCTCCAGAGTGACCGTGCCGCTCATGCCCAACGACGAGAGTAAGTCCTTCGACTCCGTCTTCGCCGCCTTCGCCGCAGTTTCCATGCGTTTCACTTCTTGCTGGATATATCGCTCAGTCCCCACCACTACCGGCTGAATCATGAAGGGCGCCCGGAGGCTGGCCACATCCACCACATGCAATACACGCAGCACCGGCTTGACCGTCAGCGGGAGTTTCGCCGCCCATTCAATAGCCCATCGGCCGTATTTCGATCCATCGGTCGCCACAAGCACTTTCATAGGTCCTCCATCAGCCACAAGATTAGAACGACACCACTTTAACTTCGGAAGCCAATCGCCGCACATCGTCCACGCGGCACAGCTGATTCCCCGGCGCCAACGTCGCCGCGGTCCCCGCCGCCGTCGCAACGCGCGCACATTCTTCCAGCCCTTTTCCTGATGCGTGAGTAAACACAAATCCCGCGACGGCAGAATCGCCGGCCCCCACCGTGCTCCGGACCGTCACCGGCGGTGGCGTCGCACGGTACCGTTTCTGCGGACCGATGAGCAAGATGCCTCGCGCCCCTCGAGATACGATGACCACTTCCACTCCGGCGCGATGCACCGGTTCAACAGCGCGAAGAATAGCAGCTTCAGATTCAAGCGGCTTTCCGGTCAACCGGCGGAGCTCGTTGACATTCGGTTTGATGGCAAATGGCTTTGCCCGGAGGCCCGATTTCAGACAGGGACCGTCCGCATCCAAGACCGCCCGGGCACCGCGCGATTGAACGAGTGTGATGATCTGACGATAGGCATCGGCCGGAACGCCTCTCGGGAGACTCCCGCTCACCACTACGTAGGCATCCCGAAGATTGAGTAACGTAAGATGCGCGAGAAAGGCGGCCCATTCCGCCTTCGTCACCTTCGGCCCGCGCGAATTGAGCATAGTCTGGGTGCGCCGCCGCGCGGTAGTCACGATGATATTGCGCCGCGTGTCCTGCGCAATGGGGGTGAAATAACAGGTCACCCCCTCCGCCTTCAGCAACTCGATCATGACCTGACCGGTATGTCCACCGATAAACCCCAGCGCCATACTGTCTCCGCCGAGCTGTCGGATCGCGCGCGACACATCGATCCCTTTCCCTCCGGCATAGAGGCACTCCCCTTTGACTCGATTGGCGTCGTCCACGCGCAGATCGTCGACATCGAGGAAATGATCCAGTGCCGGATTTAGCGTAATCGTATAGATCATCTGATCCGTCTCGCCCCGCGACAGCCCCTCAGTTCAATGAGAGGGCTCCGTTTCCTGTTTGCCGTGTCGAAGATACACGAACCAATAGACCAAGGCTACGAGCCCCGTTCCGCCGAAGACATTGCCAAGGGTGACCACCGCAAGATTGAGCCAGGCCCCCGTCCAGGTGATCGGTTCGCTCCCCGAAGCCGTCAACGCGATCCCCAGGGGCAGGAAGAACATATTGGCCACAGAATGTTCGAATCCACAGGCGACGAACGCGGTGATAGGAAAGACGATCGCCAGAATCTTATCCGTCACACTTCTCGCCGCCATACAGAGCCAGACGGCCAGGCAGACGAGCACATTGCAGAGCACGCCTCGCGCCAGCGCCGAAACGGGATCGAGGCTGACCTTGGCGCGCGCAATCCGGATCATCGTCTCGCCGACCGCGCCATCACTCATCTGCGGAATCCCGGCCAGCAACACCAGTACGACCGTCCCGATGGCGCCCGCCAGATTTCCGAGATAGACCAGCCCCCAGTTGCGTAACACTTGTGCGCCAGTCACGCGACCGGAGGCCCAGGCCATCGCCATCAAATTATTGCCGGTGAACAATTCAGCTCCGCCAACCACCACGAGAATCAGCCCAAGACTGAATGCCACCCCTCCGGCCAAGCGGCTCAATCCAAAATGGCTCGATTGATTCAGCCCGGAGGTGATCGTCACCGTGTAGAACAAGGCGCCCAAGGCGATGAAGGCCCCGGCAAGAACGGCAAGGGCCAATAGGGTGGCCGCCGGAGCGATGGCCTTCTTCACGCCGGCATCGCGGACCCGCTCCGCCACCTTGGCAGGCGCATAGGCGTCCGGCATGGGCACAGTCATCGGTGGGAGCGTGGGCATCGGCACGTTCAGGTAATCAGTCTCACGTGGACGGCTTCCAGTTCCCGCTCATCATCGGCATCCAATTCTTCGCGCTCAACCGGTTCGACCCGCACAACCGATACCTTATACTCCGGACAACGCGATTGGTCATCAGCACTCGATGACAACAGCGAATTCACGTCGCTCGCAGGAAAGTGAAAGCTGGTGAAGAGTTGCCCGGGCTGCACACGCTCGCTGAGCACCACCGGGAGGATCGCGTGCCCCCTGGGGCTGACGAGCCGTACTAGATCACCACCTGCAAACTGCAACCTGGCCGCGTCCTCCGGATGCATCTCCAGCGCATCGACGTCCACCACTTCGAGAATATCCGTCCGCCTCGTCTGCGCTCCGCAATTGTAATGCTGCAGAATCCGGCCGGTGACGAGCGTAAAGGGGTACTCCTCCGTCGGCGACTCTCCGGGAGGCAGATAATCCACCCCGACGAAGTGCGCCTTTCCTTTCGGGAACCGGTCGCGATGCATGAGCGCGGTCCCTTCGTGACCCACGGCAGGGACAGGCCACTGCAATCCCTCCGGCGACTCCAAGCGGTCGTATGACACCCCCGCGAACATCGGCGTCAACCGCGCGATCTCGTCCATGATTTCTGACGGATGGTGATAGCTCATCGGATAACCCATGCGGGTTGACACCTCACACACGACTTGCCAGTCCGGCAGAACGCCCTGCGGCGGATCGACGGCTTTGCGAATCCGTTGGATCCGGCGCTCCAAATTCGTGAATGTCCCGTCTTTCTCCAAAAAGGCCGCGCCCGGCAACACGAGATGGGCCATCTTCGCCGTTTCACTCATGAACAAATCCTGCACCACGAGGAACTCCAACCGTCGCAGCGCTTCATGGACTTTCGTCAGATTGGGATCGGTCTGGGCCACGTCATACCCGATGATCCATAATCCTTTCAGCCGACCGGCCAGCGCCGCATCCCACATATCAGGTGTTTTCATGCCTCGTTTTGTCGGCAAGGGGCGACCTGTCACGGCTCGATGCAACGAGCCGAGTGCCGGATCATTCAACGCCTGATACCCGGTAAAAAATGTGGGCAAGCAACCGACATCGGATGCGCCTTGCACATTATTCTGTCCCCGCAGCGGATTGATCCCCGTGCCCGGTTTGCCCAGGTTGCCGGTGGCCAACGCCAGATCCACCAGCGCCATTACGCCGTGGCTGCCCCAGCGATGTTCCGTGACACCCAGACCGTGCACGCACAATGACGCGCCGCTCGTCGCATACAGCCGCGCCGCCGCGCGAATCAGATCGGCCGGCACACCGGTGATCTGCTCCGTCCATTCCGGGGTACAGGGCTCGACGGCCTTCAACCAGTCGTCAATGCCATCAGTTCGAGCGTCGATGAATCGCCGGTCCAGCAAGGCCTCCTTCGCGACGACATGGCCGATGCCATTCAACAGGGCCACGTTTGTTCCGGGCTTGAGCGGCAGATGCAGCGTCGCCAGCCGCGCCAGCTCGGTCTTACGGGGATCGATCACAATGAGCGGAACACCGCGCCGATGAGCCTGCTTGATACTCGCGCCGACAACCGGATGTGATTCGGTCGGGTTGGCGCCCACCACCATGATAAGTTTGGCCTGATCGAGATCCTGGATCGAGTTGGTGGCGGCTGACGCCCCGAGCGTCTCCATCATGCCGGTGACCGTCGCGCTGTGGCAGACCCGCGCACAATTGTCGATGTGATTGGTTCCCATCACGCAGCGGATGAATTTCCCGAAGAGATAATTCTCTTCGTTCGTCCCCCGGCTTGAAGAAATCGCCGCCAGCGCATCCGGACCGGACTCCGTCTTGATTCTGGTGAACTCATAGGCCAGGCGATCAAGCGCGACATCCCAGGAAATCGCCTGCCACGTGCTTCCGGTGCGCAGCATCGGCGTCTTCAGCCGGTCCTCCGCATAGATATAGGTCCAGCCGAATCGCCCCTTCATGCAGGCATGGCCGTGATTAGAGGGACCGTCATCGGCCGGCACCATCGTCACCACTCGCCCGTCCCGAAGACCGGCGTCGAACGTACATCCCACACCGCAATAGGCGCAGGTCGTGCGGACAGTCTCCGTTGGATTGCCCTGCTGCTGTATTGTTTTCTCAGCCAGTGCACCGGTCGGGCATTCCTTCACACAAGCCCCACAGGACACACAATTGGAGGTCGCGAACCCCATAGCACTTTCGCCGTAACCACTCGCCCCGGCCATCGGCCTGGAGCCGAACCCCCGCCCGACCATGGTGAGTGCGAACGTCCCTTGAATCTCGTCGCAAGCCCGCACACAGCGCGCGCAGGAAATACAGATGGCATTATCAAACGTAAAAAATGGATTCGAGCTATCCCGTAGTTGATCGCGGGCAGCCGGCTGACGATACCGGACATGGTCAAGCCCTACTGACTGCGCCAACTCGTGGAGCGTCGCCGGGAGCGCCTCATCCTTCGGCTGCTCAGATAGTAAAAGTTCCGTTACATTCCGTCGCAGCTGAACTAATCGGTCTGTCTGCGTGTGAACCACCATCCCCGCCTGAACCGGCGTTGTGCAGGATGCCGGTGTGCCTTTCTGTCCGTTCACTTCACAGACGCAGAGCCGGCACGAACCGAAGGGCGCGAGATGTTCGGATGTGCAGAGGCCGGGAATCGTTAGTCCCGCCCGCTTGGCGGCCGTGAACACGGTATCACCTGCATGCGCCGTCACCGGTAGACCATCGATAGTAATCAGCATGGAATCGCTCATGATCGCACCCGACTGCGAAACTCCACGGGAAACTGCTGCAGGGCCGACAGCACGGGATAGGGAGCCCGCGATCCCAATGCGCACAGGCTGGTCGCCTTCATCGTGTCGCCCAACTCGGTCAACAGCGACAGGTCCGCCTCCGTCGCCTGCCCCGATTGAATCGTTTCAAGAATCTCGCGCGCACGCAGCGATCCGATCCGGCAGGGCACGCATTTCCCGCAGGATTCATCCGCCACAAAGGCCATCAAATGCCGGGAGAGTTCCAGCATATCGGTCTGGTCGTCAAACACGACGATCCCGCCATGACCAAGAATCGCATCCGCTTTGGCAAACTCATCAAAACAGATCGGAATATCCAACTGCGCGTCCGTGAACAAACTGCCGAGCGGCCCTCCGACCTGCACGGCCTTCAGTCGCGCGCCATCGGCCATTCCCAGTCCGAATTGATCGAGGACCTCGCGGAGCGTGAGCCCGAACGGAATTTCAAGGAGACCCGGCTGCTTTACCCGTCCACCCAATTGCAGCGCAATCGTGCCACGAGACCCCTCCGTTCCCAGTGAGGCATGCCAGGCTCCGCCCCGCGCAAGGATGTTGGGGATCGTGGCGAATGTGAGGACGTTACTGACAATCGTCGGCCGGCCGTAGAGGCCGGACTGCGCCGGATGCGGCGGCCGCGCACGCACGACGCCGCGCCTGCCTTCCAGCGATTCCAGCAGAGCCGTTTCTTCACCACAGACATAGGAGCCAGCACCCGACACCACTTCGATGGTAAATGGTTGCCCGCCAGACTCCAGCCACCCGGCTTCACCCGCTGCCCGGATCGCCGCCCGCAAGCAAACCGTAGCCGCCGGGTATTCCTGGCGACAGTAGATATAACCGGCCCCGGCACCGATCGCTCTGGCGCAGATCAGCATGCCTTCTATTAAACGGAACGGATCGCCTTCCATAATCATCCGGTCGCAATAGGTGCCCGCGTCGCCCTCATCGGCATTGGCGACGACATATTTGCGATCGGCCTGGGTCGTGGCAGCCACATCCCATTTTTTCCAGACCGGAAAGGCAGCGCCACCCCGTCCACGCAATCGAGACGTCTTGATCTCCTCGATAATGGCCGAGGGGCTCACCTGTCGCGCCTTACGGAGACCGGCAAGACCGCCCTGCGCCTGATAGGCCTCCAGGGACAAGGGCTCGGTCATACCAAATGAAACGAACGTGTGTCTGGTCTGCTTGGAGAGGAATGGAATTGTGGAAACCGGAATGCCGCCGTCGCCTGCCAGAATCCTGGGAAGGTCATCGGCAGTCACATGGCACCAGGCCAGACGCCCCTCTGGGCTGTCACGCTCCACCATCGGCTCAAGATAGAACGCGCCGCGGGAAGACGTTCGGACGAGTTCGATACCGGACCGTTGCCGCCAAGCCTCAGCGAGACGCTCCGTCCCGGCTGCACATGACGAGGTATCGTTGGAAAGATACAGCCTGACGCGGCTCATCGATATCGATCCAAAAACCCGGCGACATCGCTCGCCCGGACACGCCCGTGCAACTCGCCGTCTATCCGTACGCTCGGCGACACGGCACAATTGCCGACACAAGACACCGGCTCAAGCGTGAAACAGCCATCGGACGTCGTCTGGCCGAGATCAATTCCCAGCTTCGACTGGATCGCTTCCACCACCCGATCGCAGCGATTCGCCAGGCAGGACTCACCCAAACACACCTGAATACGATGCCTCCCGGCCGGCTGGGTATTGAGCGAGGGATAGTAGGACAACACGCCGGCTACATCGGCCTCAGTGACCCCTTGCGACTGCGCGATAGCCGGGATGAATCGTGGATCGATGTATCCGCACACATCGTGGATAGCATGAAGTACGCGAAGGATGTTCGGGGGCGCACCCTCTGCGGGGCGTGCACGGGTCAGAATCTCATCGAGTTCGTTCGGCAGGGGTGTCTTCACGGCGTACCTCATCGATCCCAACATGCCCGCGCAACACGTTATAGTCAAATGCAGGCCGGCCGATATGGGACCAGCCCGGATCGTTACGTTCCATGTCATCCAGCAACCGGGCAACCTGCTCACGGCCGGCCGGTGTCATGGCGGCATGGCGCGGGGTTTTGCCGCCCAGCACCGGCGCCTCCCGATCGGTCCAATCCAGATAGGCGCTTTCCAGAAATGCCTGCAACAATGTCGCATCCTGCTCCGGAGTCACGACGACTCGCACCGGCTGCTCGGCATCAAGTTCTTCCTCACTCAGCAGATGGGGCGGAGGAAAGGTCGCCTCTCCCCTGAAATGGAGCGAAAAACCTAAAGTCGACGCCAATTGATGTTTCAAAGTATCCAGCCGTTCACGCGAGTCGGTTTCCACCCACAGTTGAGTGGACGTCAAGGTAAGACGAGTGACGATACCCGGTTTGTCTACCTCAGCCGATCCATACTGCACCCACCGCGCGCGCGGCCCCTCTGAAGCGTCAACAGTCGCCGGATCGGTCTCCAGACCATTCATCCCGGCCAGGGTCTCACGAAGAAACTTGAATTCCCGATGCTCGTAGAGCGCGAACGAGTACAAATACGGCTGCCCATCAGGATGGCAGTATTGAATTCCGGCCACGACCTTGAACAGTGCTCTCAGTCGCATCTGCGAATAGACCCAGAGCAACTCATGCCCGAATCGCTTGGCAAACTCATGCCAGTCGCCGAGTTCAAACGACCCGGCATTGATTTCCCGTTGGCGACGCAATGCGCAGACGGCGTCGTACAACGTTCGGCCTTCCTCAGGAGAGAGCAGGAGCGCGCTCCCGCCGAGTACGACCTCGTTCGTTTCAGGGTCACCGGGCTGTTGCACGAACCGGGTCAACAACACCTGACCGCTCTGGAACCCTCGGCTGAAGTCACCGCCTTGAACCTGATAGAGACGTCCGTTTCCCAAAGACCGGCAGGCCCACTTCTCCGTGGCTTCGCTGCCGGGAAGGATTTCTACCAGATCCATATAGGAGTGTTTGAGCGGGTCCATCCAAGCCCGCTCTTCCTCAGGAATATGCTCGGTCACTACATCGCGCAACTGCTCGATCAGGGTGAGCTGCCCGTCCTGGGGATAGTAGTCCGCATAGATCGTCAGTGTCGCGAGGTCGGCTTCCTGAGCAAACGGCGGCAGCGGCGCATTCCCGGCAAACTCAAAATAGGGGCGCAAGGCCTGACGCAAGGCACGATCGCGTTCGGCTGCAAACATCGGCCCGATCGACAGCACCTCTAAGCGAGCCACCAGGCCATCCAGCCCCGACGGCAACGGCGCCCATAGGCCGGCCGTTGATTCATTCGCGAGCTTCATGAATCTCTTCCGTCACGATCGTTTCGGCATCGAGCCAGTCTTCAAGATCCCGCCCTTGCCGACACCCGCGCTCATACCACAATTCGTAGGCCTTCGCGGCAATACGATCCCTCATGCCGTCGGGCAATTCGATCGGATTGGCCGCACGGGACGGTCGACTAGCCGGCGCGTTGTTTTGCTTTCGGATCACGGTCGCCATGATAAACCCCCTGGTGAAAGAGTGGACTCTTATTATGTGGACATTCCAGGCAACAACCGGCGGTGCCCCGGCCCGAATTTCGGGCTGCGTACGGTGAGCACCGGGCAACGGGACTGACGCAACACGGCTTCCGCCACACTCCCGCTCAACGCATGGGACAACCCACGACGCCCATGCGTCCCCATGACGATCAGATCTGCCGGAATTGTTTTGGCACTGTCGATAATCGATTCAAACGGGGTGCCCCCTCGTACCTGCGAATCGGCCTGAATCTTGGCCTCAGTCAACGCCCGCGTCATGTCACCCAAGCGGGCCGTCAACCGCTCCCGCATCTCCTTCCGCTTCTCGCTATGCAAGAGCGTGAAGTCCAATCCGTAGGAGACAGGCTCCAGCACATGCAACAACGTCAGAGACGCGCTATGCCGTTGAGCCATGAGCGCGGCATATTCCACGGCCTCCAGCGAGCAATCTGAGAAATCGACCGGGACCAGAATTCGACTGAGACTCACGCCACTGCACGGCCCCGCCTCCGATGAAGACACCTCATCAGGATCCATCCGCACCGTGAGCACCGGACAAGGCGCCGTCCGGATAACTCGTTCTGCGGTGCTTCCGAGCAGCACATGCTCCAGCCCGGACTTGCCTTTCGTCCCGACAACCACCAGATCAGAATCTTCTGCCTTCACAGCCGCCAAGACCTCCTCACAAGGGATCCCCGTGGCGATACGTGTATGCAACGCAATCCCGCGAGCCGCTGCCCGCGCCTTCAACTCTACCAGCTGCTTCGCACCTGCCTTCATGAGTTCGCCGAGATAGACCTGGTTGACGGGGTACTCGGGATTCATGCCGGGCGGGAACTCCAGCACCGTGAGCACGGTCAGCGTGGCTCGCCATGTCGCAGCCAGACAGCAGGCATATTCCTCGGCTCGCAGAGCCCATTTGGAGAAATCGGTCGCCAGAAGAATGCGTGGCCTGTCGGTTTCTCCGCTCACACAGCCTCCACGTTCAAGAGGAGCAGCTCCCCGTTCATATTCGGATGGATCGAGCACCGGAATTCGTGCCGTCCAGGGCGGGACATGTTGAACCGCAACGCCGCATCCCGCTTGGCATCGAGAAACACTCCCCCGACCCCTCGCCCATAAACAATCACACCGTCTTTCTCCACCTGCGTCGGAATGCCCTCAAACATGGTCGAGCCGAAATCATGACGCTCTGCATCCTCATTCTTGATCCTGATCACCGTCGCCACACCCAGCCGGAGAGTGGTTTGCTTCGTCACAAACTTGAAATCCTTGATCGTGACGTCCACGACCTGTTCAGATTGCGACCAGAGCGGAAAATCCGTTCCGCTCCACAAAGCCCAAGTCACCGTCAACACAGTCGTCCATACCCATATTCGCCCTCTCTGCGTTCTCATCCTGGCACTCCTCCTTGATTGCAGATTATTGTGATCATCGAGCCTTCACCGGCAAGGGCACCGTCAGCACCGGACAACCCGCCGTCCGCACTACTTTTTCCGCCGTGCTGCCAAAGAATATCTTATCAACGCTTCCCGACCGGCCTCCGTAACTGCCCATGACGACGAGATCGACCTTTTCGACCCGGGCGGTCTTTGCGATTTCCACAAATGGCGCGCCCTCTAACACCACCCGATTCACCTCAATCCCCTTGGCCGCCTCGGAATCGAGCAATCGACGGACATTCAACCGGGCAAAGTGCCGCAAGCGACGCTTCTGGGCCGTCGCATCAGACGGTACCGCGAGCAATCCCATCCGGTTAAAGGCGCTGAGCGCACTCGTGTCGATCACATGTGCTACCAAGATCTCGGCGCCGCACAGCCGCGCCAACCCGCAGGCCACCCGAAAGGCCTCTTCTGAGCAAGGCGAAAAATCTACCGGCACAAGAATGGAGGAAAATAGTCTATCTGCCATCGTTACCCCGCAACAAATCTCCTCTAACCTGCCTATCAGCTCAGCAAGGCCAATGCCACGGGAGCAAAATATAAATCCTGCGACTGACCACACAATAGAAACAACAGTTTGGTTGCCTCTGCCCACTCTAATATGTCTGAACTCTCAATGCTACCTCTTGCGTGGGGGAGGCCTGCTACAGTGAAACGGCGACTCCTGGGGCAGAAGGCGACAGAAGCTGCAACCAGTGAAGCGAGATAGACCAGGACAGAAGAGATTATTTTGCACGAAACCCTTTCACACCTTGCGTTTACACATCTCCTTCCTACCCCGCGACTTGGGGAAACGGAGCGGCATTGGACTTGCTGACTCTCTCAATTAAATTAGGAGACACCCATGACACGTACACACTGGATTCTAGTTGGAGCGATTGCGCTTGGCGTGGCAGTCGGGGTGTATCTGCTGTTCTTCTGCCCAACGGATTGTCACTGAGCAACAAAGAGGTCGCCGATGAAACTACTGCTGGCCATCGATGGATCTGATCAATCGTATGAAGCGGTTCGGGCGCTGAAGTATCTGGCCCGCGCTGAAGAGCTGCATATCCTGCATATCCTGGATGTCCCGTCACCGGCCTATCCGATGATGGTGCCGGAAGTCGCGCAAGAACTGTACACGACCATCGAGCGCACGATGCGCGAAGATGGCGCAAGGCTGCTGGATCGTATTGTGTCGCTCCTGCCGATGGACTGTGGCCCTGTGACCAAGCACATGGAAATCGGCTCACCGGCCGATCGGATCGTGGAATATGCGGAGCAGCATCAGATCGGACTCATTCTCGTCGGGGCGCGCGGGCTTGGACCGATCAAGGAACGCCTGTTAGGCAGTGTCTCCCATCGGGTGCTCACTTTCTCCAAGAGCGCTGTCCTGATCCTGCCGAACTTTGTGAAGTCCCTGAAGCAGGTGCTGCTGCCGCTGCAAGGTTCACAGGACGCCGAGCGAGCGCTCCTGTTTCTCCGCCAACATCCATTCCGTGAAGCGGTCACGATTACTGCGCTAACGGTGCTCCCGCAAACCAGACCGCCCTGGCCGGTTGACGCCGTGGCGGAGCGGGAAATGGAAAGCCAGGCGCTCCGGAGCGCCGAGGCTTTCATTAACTCCGTGACGGCCGATCTGAAGCAAATGGGCTACAACACCCATGCAAAATCAACCTTGGGTGTTCCGGTCGAGGCAATTCTCCAAGAGGCCAAGGCCATCAGTGCCGATCTCCTGATGATGGGGTCCCGCGGTCGCCATGGCCTGAGCCGTATGGTGCTCGGCAGCGTCGCGCACGCCGTCCTCCATCATGCACAATGTCCGCTCTTAGTCTTCCACTAGCGGAGAATTTCCTGATATGCCAATGTATGATTATAAGTGCCTCGACTGCGGCAAGGAATCACTGATCGTGGTGACGCTTAAAGAACATGAGCGGGGTGAAGTACAATGTCCTTCCTGCGGTAGCAAGAAGCTACAACAACTATTCACCTCATTCATTGCCCACACCACCAAGAAGAGTTGATGATGCTCAGGGTATCCCGAATGCTCGCATCGGTCACCGGTGTAAGCCTCATTCTAAGTGTGCTGTCAGTTGCCGCGCAGGATCTTCCCGCCGACCTGACCCGAGGCAAGGCGCTGTATCAAAACCACTGCGCAACCTGCCACGGACAGACCGGCTGGGGAGACGGCCCCACCGCGGCATCGCTCAGAGTCGCGCCGGCTAACTTTCATCTGTTTCGATCCTTTCTAAAATCCGATGAAGAACTATTGCGCACGATCGAACACGGGATCGTCTTCAGTCCCATGCATGCCTGGACCGGCAGCCTTACCGAGGGGCAAATGATTGATGTATTAGCCTATGTGCGGCTGCTCTCTCAGCAGGGCAAGTGAATAACCTCCTACCAATTCTGACCATTCACATCTAACGAACCACTAGAGGAGACCGAGATGACTCATTCCGTAGTACGTCAGGGGCTGCTCCTGTTCATGTTATCACTCATCGCCACCCCCCCGATTTGGGCAGCGAGCACAACGCCTCCCTCGACCCATCTCCAACGATGCGAACAACCGCATAAGAAAGGCGCCCTCTCTAAAGCCGCCATGCGTGAGATACTCCACGCGCATCAGGAATGGCTCGAACAACGAGACAGCCCCGGGCATAGACGCGCAGATTTCTGTGGAGCAGATTTACGGCAGGCCGCTCTGGAAGGAGCCAATCTCGAGCGCGCCCGAATGGAAGGCGTCAACCTCAGACAGGCCAATCTCAGGCAAAGTATCCTTACGCAAGCCAGCCTTGCCGGCGCCGACCTCACCAAAGCAAACCTGGAGGACAGCAATCTGGTCGGTGCGGATTTGCGTCATGCCAAACTGACGCATGCAAATCTCCTCCGTGTGATCGGCGATGAAGCCGCGCTGTACAATGCCGCGCTGTCCGGCGCCCAATTACACGATTCTATTTTCGAGCGGGCTCATTTCGAGGGGGCCGATCTTTCGTCGGCTGACTTTACGAATGCAACGCTGGTCGACAGCTACCTGTACGGAGCCAATCTTCAGGGGGCGGTATTAACCGGAGCCGATTTGATGGGCGCGGACCTTCGCCGGACCGACATGTCGAAGGCCATATTGTTTCAGACCAATTTGCAGGGGGCGCTGCTCGACGGCGCTCGATTGAATCACGCCCGCATGATGGAAGCGGATCTGGAAAGCGCCTATCTGGATGATACTGATTTGCGGCACGCCGATCTTCGTGACGCCATCCTCCGCGGAGCGGATCTCCGTCATGCAAATCTGGAGGGCGCCCGTCTCTCACAAACCGATCTTGAAGGCGCCAATCTTGAGGGCGCAAGACTGATCAAGGCCTCTCTGCATTCGGCAAAAATGCGCATGGTCATTCTCTACAAGGCCACCATTGATCAGGCCGACTTTCGCGATGCCAATCTGCATCACGCCGTCATGATCGGCACACACGGCGCCGACGCCATCTTCACCAAAGCCGCTCTGCACGAAATCTATGCCCCTAAAGCATCCCTTCTTCGAGCACAATTCAATGAAGCCATCCTCGACTCAGCTAATCTCGTCGCCGCCGACTTGAGCGCTGCCAATTTCAGCCATGCCAATTTAACCCACGCCAATCTGCAGGAAGCCAAGCTGCAGGGAGCCTCATTCAATGGAGCAGATCTCAGCAACGCACACCTCGATGCGGCCGACATCCATCAGGCGAACTTCTACGGAGCGAACCTGGCCTCAGCGACCGGACTGACCCAAACACAGCTGGATAGCGCCTGTGTTGACAACCAGACTCTGTTGCCGGCGGAACTCAGCCGGCCGGCGCCTTGTGCCGTGACAAAGAAGAAAGCACCAGGCCGATAGCTCTGATATAGGGACAATGACAAAGGATGAGATAGCTGAGAAGCAGCGCGGTGATCTTGGAGTGAGGAAATATCGCCAGGGGCGGAAGGAGTCGACGCAACATGCGGCCTGGTGAAGTGAGGCCAGTAATGGTTGTGGATTGGACTTCACCTAAGAACTCCGGCCGACACAGTCCCGCAATTTCGACGATACCGAACGTGCCGTGCCGGAGTTCCAATGCCTAGCCAAGAACCGTTAGGCAGCGGCGGTTTCAACTTCCTTCGCGGCTTTGGCAGCAAGACTGTTTTTGCGATTGTTAGAGATTGTCCGATCAATGATCGCTCCACAATTGACGCACTTCCAAGCATAGAACACCAGAAAGAAATCCGAGAAGCGCTCCAACATCATCAAGCCTTTGCATTTCGGACAACCCATGATTTTTTCCTCCCCCGGGTGAAAGTTGACGTATGCTTGGGGGGTTGAGCAAGTTGCGATCCAGCATTACAGTTTTCTAATTATCAATGGCTTAGATGAGCCATCGCCAAAACTTGTCTCTGTGGAGACTACTTACGCGTACATTATTGTACGCGCTGTCGCATTTATACGCTTGTCGCTGTTCTCAACATCGTTTCTTTGAGAAATCTTCGACAATGCCTGCTCCAGCAAGCAATGTCGAAGACGAAAAACATAGGGGGCTCAGCTAGAAGAATGACTACATTATTCAAATAAAATAATACTTTAAGAGTCACGTACAAATTAGAACAAATGGAGCCGACGATGACGACCAGACACGAGCGCAATGTCCAGGTAATCCTGCGAGAACTGGCACTTGAAGGCATCCTGGGCCTCCCACCGGACCCTAGCGGGGTTATCGTCTTTGCTCACGGCAGCGGCAGCGGACGATTGAGTCCGCGAAACAACTTCGTCGCCCACCATCTGCAACAGAACGGCCTCGCGACGCTGCTGCTTGACCTGCTCACGCCGGACGAAGCCGAGGATCGACGGAAAGTGTTTGATATCGACCTGCTGGCCGATCGATTGTTGCTGACTAAGGCCTGGCTGGAAGAAGAACCGCGCACGAAGAAATTGGGGATCGGCTATTTCGGGGCCAGCACCGGAGCCGGTGCAGCTTTGCAAGCCGCTGCCAGAGATCCTAAAAAGATCCAGGCCATCGTCTCGCGAGGCGGACGGCCTGATCTGGCTGAAGCCTACCTACCCTCGGTGACCGCGCCTACCCTGCTGATTGTCGGTGGGTGGGATGAACCGGTGATCGATATGAACCAATCAGCCTACGAACTCCTGACCTGTGAAAAGAAACTTATCATCGTTCCCGGAGCTACACATCTATTTGAAGAACCAGGCGCGCTGGAACAAGTAGCGGAACACGCGAGGAAGTGGTTTCGGCAGTATCTTCATCGAGAGGGGAGGGCCGGAGAATAGCGAGAGGCTATTTACAGAAACATCCTTTCCTTCACGAGTGCCAAGATGTGCTCCACAGCTTCACCTGTCTGTGCCTTAGCCGTATCGATGGTAAGATCGGGACGGAGCGGCGCTTCGTAGGGCTCCTGTAGTCCCGGCACAGTGCTGGACTCACCTCGCTGGCCGCGCTGATATGTCCCCTTGTAGTCGCGCTGCATGCAGGTTTCTAACGGACATTCCACCGCTACCTCGATGAATCGCGGGATCAGGTTTCTGGCGAAGTCTCGATAGGCTCGCTTGGCAGCCGTGGCATCGAATATCACGGTCACGCCATACGCCACCAGTTTCGCCCCCATCAGCGCCATCGCGCGATAGAAGAGATCCCGCTCGGCCTGCGAGTAGGTCGCCTCGGGCGTGAGCACACGTCGAACTTCATCCGACTCCAACACCTCCACGGTCATACCAGAAGCTTCGAGCTGCGGTTTCAGGCCCCGCGCAATGGTGCTCTTGCCGGAAGCCGGCAGACCTGTGATCCAGATGGCGAAACCTTGCGGTCGATTCATAAGCAGAACCCCACTATCGACAATCAGCTTTCAGCATTGCTTTAGTCCGGAGTCTGCTGATAACTGAAGGCCGACAGCTTAAGACTCACCCGCAATACTCATTCACCCGCGACGGATCGAAGCGCGGCGCGGCAAGGACCTGGTCCATAAACCGGAAAATGGTTCGACGCACACCGACCGACAACGTGGGATACCAGACAGGACTTGCCAGCACCAAGCCACGGAAAGCAAAGAACGGCGCCACTGTTGCCAACACATCCTCATCGCCGCTTGCGTCGAGATATTCCTCCCAAAAGAGCCGGAAAAGCACTTCGAAAGGCCCCTTCAGCCTTCCCCACCGGCACAGCGAATAGAAGAGATAGTTGATCGTCATGGATGTCACGTCATCCGCCGGTTCACCCCACTCCCCGCGTGAGCGATCCAGCACCGCAAAATCGACACCCTTTTTGAATAAAACGTTCCAGGGATGAAAATCCCCATGCACTTGCGACAATCGCTTCGTCTGCCGACGCAATCGCCACCGCCAACGGTTGGCGGCATCCTCAATTCCGCGTAACAGGTCCTCCGTGATAAACCCGAACCGCTCCGGGTAGCTATCGGTCAGCCCCATGATGCATTCGCCGTGACCGATCAACTCCCGCAAGCGGCGGCGGTACAAATCGGCATCCCGTTTCTTATGCGCGTGAATCTGCGCCAGATAACGCGCAAGAGCGATGGTCCGCTTGCGATCGAGCGGACGAAGCGGTCGCCCCTTGGCGAGGCGTTCCAGATCTTCGTGATAGCTCACCCCCTCGGTCCATTGATTCAGAACAAAGTATTCCCGCCCCTCTGCAACAGACAGCAATTTCTGTGTGTCGGTAAAAATGCCGACGTCGAGCGCCTTCACATGCCGCGGCAGCCGTCCATAGGACTCGTAGTCCCACAACATGGCCTGCGCCCGATCAGCCATGTGCTCGTGTCCGAAAGGACCGGGCTTCATGGTTTCCAGCACGGCCGACCGTATATCGTTGCCCACACGGAACGTCAGCTTGACCGGTGTCCCATAGCCGTATTGTTTATGCGCCCCTTCTGAACTTGCCTTTCCGATCACACCGAACGACAGCAATGCAGCCTCAGGCCCAAAGCGCAACCGGAGATACTCCTCAAGAGCCTGTTTTCTCAGCGTAGGCATATAGAAGTGACACGCAAGTCACATTCCAATCGAACAATCATCTGAACGACCGTCTGAACGACCGTCTGAAGCACTGATTCCCGTGAGTCCTCCCCCCTTTCTCCATCCCCTGCCTCATCTCGCGATTCCTCAATTGACGCATTGCGCTTCACCCGCATCACTATCACTGAGGAGAAATGCGTCAGTCTCCATTGTCATTCACCCAGTGGAAAGCCCGACCATTCGTCAAAAGTGTGAAAACGACGGCTCCTTTCTGATACCTTTCCTCAACCGGTGGATTTGACGCAAGCGGCATCCCGCTTGCTGATGGTAAGAATTGAAGAAAAGGAGGGCATCAGATGGACTTAGAAATCCAAAGCCGCAATGTTGAGATGACGCCCCGTTGGAAGACAGAAATCGAAGCCCGCATGGAGGATCTCCGGCGGGGTCATGACGACCTGACTCATGGCCGCGTGACTCTGACAAAGAACCGCCATCACAAGAAACAGGACCACGTCGCCGAGGCACTCGTGGTCGTCACACTCCCGGGCCGCCATACCCTAACGGCCCGCAAGGAGGATAAGACGTTCGAAGAAGCCATCCGGAGCGCCTTTGAAGCCGTCACGATTGAACTGCGGAAATTTCGCGAGAAGCGCGCAGAGACCGAAGTGCGCCTGCCACCTGTTCCGCCCAATCGCGGGGTCATCTGCAAGCTCTTTCCCGACGAAGGGTACGGGTTCATCCTCCAGGAGGGCGGCGGGGAAGTATATTTTCATGCGAATGCACTCCACGGCCTCACATTCGAGCAGCTCGAAGACGGAACAGAAGTAGTGTTCGGACTGGAGCAAGGAAAGAAAGGCCCGCAGGCCACAACGGTACAGCCGCCTCCAACGGTCGCAACGAAAGCATTCTAAATGAGCGCCGACAAATTCAGGGTTCCCGTTTCGATGCTGTCGCCCACAGTCGATCCCGCACAGTTGGGGTTCGAAGACACGAGCGAACTCGAACCGCTCACCGATATTATCGGCCAGGAGCGGGCGGTCGAAGCCCTGGAGTTCGGTCTCTCGATGAAGAGCCCGGGATTCAATCTGTACGTCTCCGGCCCGGTCGGCACAGGCAAAGCCACCCTGGTTCGTCAGATGGTGACGCGGCTGGCCCAGGCGGCCCAAGCTCCTTCCGACTGGTGCTACGTCAATAATTTTCAGGATGCCTCGCGGCCGGTCGGTCTCTCGTTTCCCGCCGGACAGGGCTGTGCCTTCAAACGAGACATGGCCACGTTCATCGAGAGCTTGCGCCGCGACATCCCCGCAGCGTTCGAAAGCAAGAAGTACCTTGACGGCAAAGCCAAGTTGCACGACGAGACTGAGGCGAAGAAGAAAACGCTGTTCCAGGAGCTCACCAAGCTGAGTCTCTCCCACGGGTTCGGATTCGATGAAACGCCGGCGGGATTCGGGCTCGTGCCGCTCAAGGACGGACATCCCATGACCGGCGAAGCCATGGAGGCTATGACCGAATCAGAGCAACAAGGCCTCACCGAACGGCGTCTCGCGCTCGAAGGCGAGATCCGTGACTTTCATGTGCGGCTCCATGGCCTCGATAAAGAAATGGAGCACCAGCTTCGCCATCTAGATCACCAGATGGTCACCAATGTGCTCGAAGGCCGGTACGAAGCGATGCTGCGGTCCTATCAAGATCTGCCGGCGGTCTCCGCCTATCTCGAGCGGGTGAAAGACAACATCGTCCACAATTATAAAGATTTCCTTCCCCATGAGGGACCGGTATTGCCCATTCCCGGCCTGGAGCTTCGCCGGCCTGATATGACCCGCTATCTCGTGAATCTCATCGTCGAGCATGACTCGACTGCCGGCGCGCCCGTCATCGACGAATCGCACCCGACTTACACCAACCTGATCGGAAAAATCGAACGGCGCGCGCACATGGGCGTCATGTACACGGATTTCACCGAGATCCGCGCCGGCGCCGTTCTCCAAGCCAACGGCGGCTACCTGATCGTGAACGCGCTCGACATGTTGCATCAACCCTTTTCCTGGGACGCGCTGAAGCGAGTTGTCAAAACGGCTGAAGTGAAAATCGAAGACCCCGGCGAGTTCTATGGCTTCTCTACTGCCGGCCTCCGGCCGCAAGCCATCCCCGTCACGGTGAAAATCATCATGGTCGGGCCGCCCATGATCTATCACCTGCTCCAGGCCTACGAAGAGGACTTTGCCAAGCTCTTTAAAGTGAAGGCGGACTTCGACACGGAAGTGGTCCGAAGCGAACGGCAGGATCGCCAGTATGCTCGCTTCATCGCAAAGCTCTGCCGCGAAGAAGGGCTGCCGCACTTCGGCGCCGATGCGGTCGCTGAAGTGATCCGTCAGGGGTTCCGCTTCGCCGACCGGCACGACCGTCTGTCACTGCGGTTCAGTCTCGTGAGCGACCTCATCCGCGAAGCCGGCTACTGGGCCAAGAAAGAAGGTCATTCGTTTGTGACACGCGGAGATGTCGACGCGGCAATCACACATAAACGCCACCGGTCGAATCTGGCCGAACATTGGATCCAGGACGAAATCAAAGAAGGCACCTTGATGGTCGATCTCGACGGAGAGATCGTCGGCCAGGTGAACGGACTCTCCGTCCATGAACTCGGCGACTATGCGTTCGGCCGTCCAACCCGCATCACGGCTCGCACCTATGTCGGCACCAAAGGCGTCATTGACGTGCAGCGGGAAGCGGAGCTGGCCGGCAACATTCATAGCAAAGGGGTCATGACACTCGCCGGCTATCTGGCCGGTAAGTTCGCCGGACTACACCCCTTTGCGATGAGCGCCTCGCTGACATTCGAACAGACCTACTCTGAGATTGAGGGAGACAGTGCCGCAGTCGCCGAGCTAACGGCAATTCTCTCCAGCCTGGCCGACCTGCCGATCCGGCAATATCTCGCCGTGACCGGATCCGTCAACCAATTGGGTGAAGTACAACCCATCGGGGGCGTCAACGAAAAAATCGAAGGATTTCTTGAATCCTGCTCGCGGCGCGGCCTCACCGGCAAACAGGGCGTGATCATTCCGGCGCGTAATACGAAGCATCTCGCCCTTCGTCGGGATGTCGTCGAAGCGGTCGAGTCTGGACAGTTCACCGTCTACGCAGTAAACACGCTGGAAGAAGCCATTGAATTGCTCACCGGCGTGCCGGCGGGGGAACGCGGTATCGACGGGGAATATCCTCCCGACACGGTGTTTGGCCGCGCCGCTCAACGCCTCGCCGAAATGGCCCAGGCCGTGGCGGAATGGGGCGAGGGTGAAGAACGACCCGGCGGACGCATCATCACAGAACCGTGAGCGAACCGAGACTCCACTAGCCTGACCGCCTGCTTAGCGGGAATACCCATGACGCTGCTCTCGACCTATCCGGCAACTCCATCGTCTAACCATGTCGTCCTCGCGCCGGGCGATGCGCTATTGGTCGTCGACCTGCAGAACGACTTTCTTCCCGGCGGCGCACTCGGCATTGCCGGAGGCGACGCACTCCTGCCAGTGTTGCGGCGCTATTGCGAATGTTTCGTCAGACTCCGGCTGCCGATTGTATTCTCACGCGATTGGCACCCGCCGCGCCATTGCTCGTTCCAGGAGCAAGGCGGCCTCTGGCCCGTGCACTGCGTGGCAGACAGTCCCGGCTCGCTGGCGCCCAAGCAGTTCCCGATCCCCTCGACCGTCGAGATGATTTACAAAGCCACCACACCGGACAAAGACGTCTACTCGGTCTTCGAAGACACACCGCTGCATGAACTACTGCAGCGTGATCATGTGCGGCGCCTCTTCATCGGCGGCCTGGCCACCGAATATTGTGTGCTCTACAGCGTAAGAGACGCGCGCAGACTCGGCTACGAGGCCTGCCTCTTGCTCGACGGCATCGCCGCCATCAATCGTCAGCCGGGTGACGGTCAGCGGGCGATCGACGAAATGCTCCGCATCGGCGCTGTCCCCATCCGGCTGGAACAGCTCACTCAATGAATCCATCCAACCACGCACTCCTGACGGACTTGTACCAGCTGACAATGGCCCAAGCCTATCTGGAACAGGGCATGGAGGAACCGGCTGTCTTCGAATTCTTTATCCGCCGCCTGCCGCCCCATCGCAATTTCCTCATGGCCGCCGGACTCCCGCAGGCCGTGGACTATCTTTCTACCCTACGCTTTACCTCCGACGACATCACCTGGCTCGCACAGACCGGACGGTTCTCGCCGACGCTCCTGCGCTATCTGGAAGGGCTCTGCTTTTCAGGATCGGTCGAGGCCATGGCGGAAGGAACCATCTTTTTCCCCAACGAGCCAATCTTACGCATCGTCGCCCCTCTTCCGCAGGCCCAACTGATCGAAACGCGCATCATGAATCTGCTGAACTTCCAGACTATGATCGCCTCGAAGGCCGCGCGCTCTGTCTTGATCGCCGAGAGCAAGCCGCTCATCGACTTTGGACTTCGCCGCGCACACGGGGCCGAAGCCGGTCTCTACGCCGCTCGCGCCAGCTATCTTGCCGGATTCGCCGGTACTGCAACTGTGCTGGCAGGCCGAGCCTTCGCCATCCCGATCTTCGGCACTATGGCCCATTCGTTCGTCCAAGCCCACAAGGATGAATCCGAGTCCTTCGCCCACTTCGCGCAGGCACAGCCGGACAATGTCGTACTGCTGATCGACACCTACGACACCGAAGCCGCTGCGCACAAAGTCGTGGCTCTCGCGCCCTCACTCCTCGCCAAAGCCATCCCCGTGAAAGGCGTTCGGTTAGATAGCGGTGATCTTGCCGAGCATGCCAGGAACGTCAGGAAGATTCTCGACGAAGGAGGCTTACCTCATGCAACGATCCTCGCCAGCGGCAATCTGGACGAATATCGGTTGCGAGAGCTGATTCAAAGCCACGCACCAATCGACAGTTTCGCCGTCGGCACGGCGATGACGACCTCGGCGGATGCGCCTTCACTGGACTGCGCTTACAAGCTTCAGGAATATGCCGGCCGGCCTTGCCGCAAACGGTCCGAAGGCAAAGCCACCTGGCCGGGACGCAAACAGATCTATCGCGAACGCACCGCCGACGGACAATGGGCCTACGATCTGCTGACGACAAGTACGGATGGACAGGAAGGACAAGGCCTCCTCCAACCGGTCATGCGCGACGGCCAGCTCATCGCGCCGCTTCCCTCTCTCACTGACAGCCGCGCCCATGCCGCTGACCAACTGGCCCAGTTCCCGGTTTCGCTGCGGGCGATCGAACCCGCCGCTCCCTACGAAGTACGAATCTCTGATACGCTGAAAGCCATGACCGAATCGGTGGATCGCCGGGCGCAATAACCAAGGAACAGACCGTCCTCGGTCATCATCGCCGCTCACGCTTCGTCGCCTCGCCGATGATCTGAAGCCTGGGACCTTGGGCGAGCGGAATCACCTTCTCATCTTCCGCCTCGCCGCCGAAGACCCATTCGAACAGCTGCTTCGCATCGTTCAACTCCGGGTTTTTCGGAGTTCCATATTGCTCATTCTGCATCGGTTCATCATAGAGCCCGATACAGCCGTGGGAGGCGGGATAGCCCGGCAGATCGCGGCCGTGAATCCAGTACGACACACCTTCGCGATTGACGTGAAAGCGTAGCGCGTGATTCATCGGATAAGGCCTGTCCGTGCCTTCGACCGTATAGAGACAGGATTGATGCGACCGGTGCACGGCGGTGATGTGGAATTCCCCGGTCGGCGTTTCGTTACCCCCGTTGCTGGAGGCGATGGGCATCGCGAATCGCAATGCGCCTAATTCATAGGCCCCGAGAAATTGCTCCGAGAGATCGATAAGCATGAACTGCTCATCCCACTCGGCAGGTGGGTAAAACAATGGAAGCGGAAGGAATGACTCCAGATCTTCGATCCGCTTGGGAACTTTAATAGAGGCGCCGGCACGCGCATGACGCCGATCGATCCGGTTGAACCGGGCGACGCCGACCCAGCGATCGCCGAACAGCTTTTCAAGCGATTCGCCGGGCCGCAGAGTCAGACAATCCCATTCGATGGTTGCATCGCTGGGATACGCGATCTCACAGGGGCTTGGATGTTTCTTGGATGGCTCCGAAAAGGCGACGGAAGGAAACAGCGCAATCACCAGCACCGCGAAGAGCATGAAGCTCACGACTCCCCTGCACCCTCTCGCTCGTCGTTGACCGAAGATGTGACACAGTGCCATCGCCGGGATACGTTTCTATCGCCTCTACGGCACCGTCTTCCAGGCTGCGCCATCCCACACATAGCTCGTGCGTTGAGGATCGCCATCGATTCGCTGGAGAATCACAAACCGGCAGCCGCTCTGTTTATAGAACTGCTCGGACTTGTGGCTCATCAGCATGGCGAAATGCGGATCAGGCGAGGCTCCGGACACTGTAACCGGCACGAAGATCTGCCCTTCCGATCCGCGAAACACCTGCGTCACATCGACACGGGGGTTGGACTCATACGGCTCCTCGTGAATCGCAGCCATAAAACGCTGAAGCGCCGCCAGCTCATGCTGATCCAGTTCGGCCCGCAACGGATGATTGTGGCTCATCGTCATGTTTTACTCCTGATCCTGCGCTTCCCAACGGCTGCTCAAACTGACCTTCATTTACAGCAGCCGACTAAGACCAATACTGGGAGGCCTGCGTATACCCGAACAACAGATCCCGCCGCGCCAGAATGCCGACCAGTTTGCCGTTCCGCACGACAGGCACTCTCGTGAGATACCGGTCCTGGAACAGATCGGCGACTTGCACGAGGGTCAGGTCTTCCGTCACTGTCACCGGATGGGCCGACATGATTTCGGTCGCCAGAACCTTGCGCAGGTCACGCCCCTCGATCATTACTTGAAGCAGGTCGTATTCGCTCACAATGCCCACCAGCGTCCCGTCCTCTTCCACGACCGGCAGGCTCCCGAAGTTCCGATGGGTCATCATGTGGGTCAAAGTCAGTGCGTCCGTCCGCGACGTACAGCGCGTGACCGCGTCCTGCATCAACTGACCGACGGTTAAGGTTTTCGGATCGCAGGCTTTCATGAAAAATTCTGTTTGTCGCATCGCAGCTCCCTCACTTTTTGCGGGGTGATCTCGACCCCAAATAGGTTCGCAAGATATCGCGCCGGGCAATGATGCCGATCAATCGATCCTTGGCATCCACCACCGGCACACGGACAAGATCGCTGGCCCGTAA